>Ga0208407_1000007_pt1 | contig 132522 bp, 150 predicted proteins | sample ETNtaG_9_FD_185775 | JGI IMG/M metagenome (GOLD analysis project Ga0208407, IMG submission 185775) | Marine microbial and viral communities from oxygen minimum zone, Eastern Pacific Ocean - ETNP201406SV69 (SPAdes) (version 2) | ecosystem: Environmental > Aquatic > Marine > Oceanic ...
GAGCCATCCCCAAAATATCTACTTCTTTCAATAACTGCTTTACTAATGGAGCATAGATTGTGGTTGGTGTAATCAACTCAGGTGCATCTTTAAGATAAATCTTCTGCCTCCATATCATATCATTAATTAAACTATATCCATTACTATGAACACCACTACTTTCTATACCAATAATCTTATCACCAGCTTTAATACGAGATCCATCAATTATCTTATCTTCTTCTACAACACCTGTACAGAATCCTGCTAGATCTAAGTCCCATATACCTGCAGCATTGGTAGGTTTAGGATGTTCAGCAGTCTCTCCACCTAGAAGATCCATCTCAGATACCTCACATCCCTTAATAATACCATCTATTATATCAGACAAAATAACCTGTTCTAATTTACCTGTAGAAATATAGTCCAGAAAATATAATGGTTTAGCACCACATGTAATTACATCATTAACACACATGGCAACAAGATCTATACCAATAGTTGTATAGTCATTAAGAATTCTTGCTATATTAATTTTCGTTCCTACTCCATCAGCACCTGAAACTAATACAGGATTTTCATATTCTGATGGAACTTTCATCATTCCATTAAAACCACCAATGTTAGGTGCTTTCTCTTTAATCTTTTCTACAAAACTATTTCCTGCTTCAATATCTACACCAGAATCTTTATAATTCATGATTAATCCACCATACTTGTTTTTTCACTCTGTAACATTTAGTTGCGCCATACTTGGTTTTAATACCAGACTTCCTTCTCTCTTCACCTGCTTCTCTTCTGAGTTGAGAGGAGGTCTTTCTATTCTGAGCAGATTCAAAGTCTGGATACTGGCACTTCTCATTCCATATCTTTATTTGTTCAACCTTCCAGTTGATATAATAGATGCTAGGAACACACTTAGGATTCCAACCATGAAACCCATGATCACCACTAGGAACATCAAAAGCACCGTCAGATATATCAGGTGACCAATTACCTTTAGTCCTAACAAAAAACCTTTCATCTTCTGAAAGTCCTGTTCTATAACCTAAATGATGTTTCAATACATTCTCTGTGAAATGGTCATCTGGAACATCCCATGTTTCATCCATTAATTTTTATCTTCCATAAAATCAGGACACAATAAAGCAGCAGATAATTCTTTAGCATGCATATTCTTCTCACACAACTTATTCATCCAGATCCTCTCTTCAAGAGTAACACTTCCTTCAGATACAATGCGACAGCATATATCACTCAGTGCTATCCTATATTTGGTGCTTAACATGTTCGATTACCTTTGGTTAAATTTCATTTCTTACAGTTGCCTCCTGCTGTGCTTTAAGCCATCCTTGTCCTCTACTTATTGATTCTAGTCTAGCAGATTCAAACTCTTTTTCCCAATCATCTGTGCCCTCCCAGTCTTCTTTAAACTCTTCTGGCACATAAGCAAAACCAACTCTCCTGACTCTTCGACCTTTCCAATCTTTCCTATCTTGTGTGAATAAATGCCCACCTAATTGAGAAGCAATCCATTCCATGGCCCTTTTCTGATATGGTTTCATTATTGGTCACCTTTAAGATACTCCTCGTATTCTTTTAACTGCTCTTCTGTCCAATCCTTTCTATATCCTGGTCCCAATGCTCCACGTAGAAGTGTAACACTAATACCATTAAAAGTTTTAACTTTTGTATTATTATACTCTCCTGGTTTTAGTGCCATGTTCTTAAAATAGTATAGGGGCAAGAGTGTCCATAACCGTCTAGAAAATTAGTGTAGTACATTTTTGATAACATTTTCAATATGTAAGTTCCCATGTATATAAAGCATTATAGCAAATAAAGGAACAGAACTAAAAAGAACACCTAAAGATATTAACATCTTATATTCACTTTTCATTGCATTGAACGATTTTGATTCTATTTAACAAAAGAGCACAACACCTTCAGTAATGCTTTAATTGCACTACCTTCAAGTTCTTCAAACATATACATGTTCAATCTAAATGCATAGTTTGCCTCTGCAATTAAAGCATTGATCTTAGATTGATCCACACCCATTGAATCTAAGGTCGCTCTATAATTAACCTTAAATTCCTTTGCATCAGGTACTCCAGGAAATTCATAGAAGTTCAATCCCTTACCCACTGGTGGTTGTAGAACACGTTCCACAATCCCTTTCAATATCTGTCCACCTGATAAGTCACCAATATATCTGGTATAATGATGTGCTATTAAAAGATATTCAGTATCATCTACCAACTCATTAATCCTATAACAATAGTGGTTACAAGCCTCTGAAGGTATCTGGTGATCCTTCCATTCAGGACCATAATAATATTCAAGATCCTTTTCAAGTGCATCCTTACGTTCAAGTACAGGATAATGTATCTGCTTAACAAGAGGATCTTCTGTTTCTCTTATCTTATGTTCCATTGTATCATAAACATAATAGAAGTTTGTAATAAGTTTACGATACTCAGTAGGGTCTAATGCACCCCGAAGAAATGATGCAACAAACTTAGTATTCTCTGCTGCTGAGTGTGACTTCTTAGTTCCTTCTTTTAATTGTTTCGCTAAATCAGTCATATTCTTCTGGTCTCTACTTCAACTGCATCCAAAATGGTCATCAATGCTCTTGCATACATTCTATATCCACTGCCAACATATAGTTGACCAGCAAGCACAGATACAGTAGCAGCACCCCAGAAAATATAATAGAATCTGGATTTGACCTGGTGTCTTTTCTTTTCTTTTTTACTCATTAAAAGTTCCTCCATAATATCTTTGTTTGTTGTAGGTTTATCCATGATTGTATTATAGCATATTACTCATTAGTCCAATCCTGGTAAGGTGGTTCATCCTCTAAAACATTATGTTTAAAGTGTTCTGTATCAAAATAAGATATAGGTAATTGATGTTCACCAAGATCATAGGATCCTTTCATTCTCTTCTTATACTCACGCTCATCTAACACTTCATTGATTAATATCTTCATCTCCCTCACATACTCAGGAGTCATTATCCTACGAGGTTGAACAACCATAGGTTTAGTTGATGATGGTTTCTTTTTTCCCCTGAAATTAGGATCAGAAGGACCACTCATACCTTGTGTATCTATTTTATCACTCATAATCATCTTTCAATAGACATATTTTTAATAACAATAAATCTATCTTTCTTCCAAGTTCCTGCTTGCTGAACCTCAAAAGTATCCTCAGAACTCCATCCAGACTCATAGAATGCTTCTGAAAGGTCTCCTAAGAGTTTTGTAGTAGAAGAACTGACTGGATATACCTTACCACCTCTCCAAGGGTCATCAGGACTATCTGGTGAATTCAATATTCTTTCTTCAGGTTCTAAATTTCCTAACATAATTAAACAAACTGCAGTAATTTCTGTAGTATATATTTGTATGCTTCTACTATATCACCTTCGTCCTTTCTAAACAAGTCCTTATCAAATCTCTCTCTAGTTCCTTTCTTCCATAATCTCATACTATCAGGGCTAATTTCATCAGCAAGTAGAAGATGACCCGAAGTCTTCTCATGTCCAAATTCTAGTTTGAAGTCAACAAGAGTAATATCCAACTTATTGAAAAGATCGATAAGAATGTCATTGACCTTGAGAGCTTTGGATGCCATCAGGTCTGTGAGTATGGGAGTGTAACCCATCACATTCAGTCTATCTGGAGTCAGTAAAGGATCATTTTTCTCATCATCTTTTAGATAGAACTCTACCAGTGGGTATGGAAACCTAATACCTTCTTTGACACAAGTTTCCCTCACTATACCACCTGCTGCCACGTTCCTGACTACTACCTCAATGGGAACGATGTTTACCTTCTCACAGATCATCTTGTTATCACCAATCATATTGATATAGTGAGTTGGGATGTGCTCCTTGGCAAGTTGCTTAAAGATAAGAGCAGAGATACTACAGCAAAGAGATCCTTTACCAAGTGGAAAATCTACTCTCCTACCGTTACCAGCAGTAACCTTATCATGAAATTCAATAATGACTTTATCTGCTTCACCATCTACATCATAGACAGTCTTTACTTTTCCTTCTAAAATTTTATTCATATCAATGATGTGGATTATAATAATGTACTATACTGACAAGAAATATGATAAGGACCAATACAAAACAAAACCACGCTAAAAATGCCATTAAAAAAGAGGGTGTTTAACCCTCATAGTATACAATAAAAAAGCGCCGCCGTCAAGGGATATTTAATTATGCCCATCGTATGCAACAGAATCCTCTGGAAGTGGTGGTGCAGGAGTATTATCAGATATTACTTTCCACTCCTGAATAAGTCGCTCTACTTGTTTTCTATCCATTCCATCCAACTTTCGACAATTCTTCAGACACATAAGAATACACTTTTCATCACTCATAGGTGCTTTCTGTGTCCAACCATTATTATCTAAATATGTTTCTGGTTTATCCTCATACATCTTAGCTTACTGCCAATATTCGTCTAAAGCATCAAGTGATTTGTCAAGATACTTATTAGCACCAACGCATTCCCATTCACCCATCTCTCCACGGTCACACTTATCTCTTAACTCATTCTTAAGCTTAAGAAGTTTATGAGTCATATCAACTTTACTAAGTCTGCCGTTCATAAGAACCCCCATTTTTGGTATTTAGGTGAGATTTATTGATTCTGTAAATATATTGTGTGCTAGTCATGACTTGTTTATAGTCCGTTTCTCCTTTGTGTTGTTGTAAATAATTACTCTACCGTTTTCATGAGTGAATACTAATTCATCATGATGCCCCCAGCAGAGCTCTTCATATATGGCATTCAATCTCTCCATATCTTCATAAAGTTGATTGGGATTAGTCATTAATAGTAGGGTGCTCCTTAATCAGAATCCTAATATGCCAGTATATAGTAAACCTTAAACCAGGTCAAGCCCCGTGTCAGTCGAACTTGACAAAAAACGTGACTGTTAATACCTGCATCTGATTGAGTGTGCTGGAATTAACTGCAAAATTAATTCTATCTCCTGCAGAAAAACTCTTTGGATTGGAATAAAAAGTTTGAATAACTGAAGGATTGGATACCGTTGGACTAGTAAATGCTAATTCATAGTTAGAATCTTGTGTGCCATTGACAATAAGATGAAGATTTAAATCACCAACTGCCTGTTCGGCATGAAGTGTAGCAGCAACTACAGTGCCATCATGAGGCATTGTAACACCTTCTGTGTTATCTCCACCACCAGTATACTCCGAACCACCAAAGATCATCGTGGCATTAGTTCCAGGCAATCCAATCCTACCATTCAAACCACATGAGAATGGCATAGAAAGACCACCAAGGACGTTTGCCGATGAAGTAGTTCCCGCCCATCCCTCATCAGCTGATATACTTCCTGAAACCGCTGCTCCAGTAGAATTTGTACTTAAATATTGTGATGTAAGTCCTGAGGAATCAAGGGCAAAATATGGTGTTGTAAGTCCTGAGGAATCAGTTGACAAATATGGTGTTGTAAGTCCTGAGGAATCAGTTGACAAATATGTTGACGTTATATTTCCACTGATGCTAACTCCATCATCAGTAGTTTCAAATTTTGATGTGCCTGAATACCTAAGTTCTACAGATCCACCCTGAGTACATGTGATGTAAGGATCTTCTGATCCTTGCTTAGCTCTGAGAACCAAAAGATCACTCTTTACATTACTGGCAGTTGAAGATTGATAGATCTCCAACTCTTGAGTAGCACCAAGTCTTAACTTTTCATCATCACCAAGGTTTACTTGATCGACAATTAATGTTGTCGTAGTAATATCAGTAGTGACTAATGATGTTCCATCAAGAACTGTAGTATCACTTAGATCATTATAAGTAATATTCTTTCCAGTAGGAACATTAATTCCTTCTGTTGCCAAGAATGGTCCGTTTGCGGCTTTGTTTAATACTTCGTCTGCTCTTAGTCTTGACATTTATTTACCAAGTAGTGAGGGCAGTTCTTTTCCATGTATCAGTTCCTACACAAACATAAAGATAATTAGCATCCCAACAAACTTCACCCGCAGTTCCAGCATCACTTGAATTAGTAATAGTTCTGGCACCTAAAAGGGTTAACTTTTTACCAGATGCTACTGTGATACCTTCAATCGCTTCAACAGCACCGTTCTCTGCGAAGTTACAAATTTCGTCTACTTTAATTCTTGACATAGTTTTTTAATTATTTATTGAGTCTAGGGTATAACTGCCCGGTATCGAGACGATAAACAGGTCTAGCTGCTTCAATAGCACTAATAAGTCCTAATAAAGTATAATTATGAGGACTGTATGGAGTGGTAATTCTCGCAAGTCCAGTGATTGGATCAAAATTAATATCAGTAAGTGTAGTAGGAGTTGGACTAACCGCGAGTGTCGCAACTACCGATCCTGTTGTGAAATCGTTGTAATTTGCCATTAGGTTGTTCTAGCACAGAATAATAAACCATGTACAGAGTTGGCAGTAACTCCATCATATGTAGTTGCTGCATTAGTATAACCAGCTCTGATAACTTCATATACTTCAGATGCACTAATAGTAATAGTATCACCTATAATAAAAGTTGTTGCTCCTGGAGTATAATTAAAATCAATTAAAACAAAATCATTAGGCAAATAATATAGTGATGGCGAGACGTTATTTGCTAAAGGAAGTCCTTTTATTACTCTATCAAAGTTTGCGGAAGATGAAACTGATGGACCAGTTGCAACAAAATCATTTATATTTGTATTATCATAACTCGTATCCCGAGTAGAGTCCCTTTGTTTATCGTAAACATGATCTCTATAGTAAACTATAGAATCCGCTACATCGTAGTAGTAACTACCAGTTGCTGACATAGCATTATCATAATAACGATTAGTAGTATATTTAGTTACTAGGGAAGTCCACTGGTCAGAGAGATCTCTAGAATATCCATAGAGTGCTTCACGGGCCATTTTGTAAGAACTATTGCTTTCTTCACCAGAAATATAACTTTGTCCAGTCATAGTTTCAAAGAAGATAGATTTTGTATTATTATTATATACAGTATAACTTCCTTGCCATACATAATCAAGATCCCAAACACTTTGACCATATCCAGTTCCTTTATGGATACTAAATGTAAAGTATGGGGTATCAACACCATTAAGTACCTGAACAAAACTAATAACAGCAAAGTCAGTATCTTGTGGAGTTGTTGCTCGGTATGTAACAATCTTCAGTGGATATGAATCTGGCGTTGCTGAACCAGTAAAACTATGGTTTACAGTATTGTCGTGTGAAATCCTACCAGTATAATCAGTAGCAGCGGGGGACCAATCTAAATCTTCTTCCCCACCTCTCATTCCGTTATAAGTATTGGTTGAACTCTGAGGATCATAATTTAAGAAGTCAGGATCAATAAATGAATCTAATGATAATTGATAATTATTTGCATCCGACAATTTAAATCTATAGAAAGTTGTCCCATAAGTTTTACCAGCATCATTTTCAATTCTAACAAGAAGTGTCTTATTAGCATAATTTTTTAAATATGAGTTAGCAACTGAACCAATGTTAGTTGTTTTAATACTACAAATACCATCTCCCGCCCCTGCAACGGTTTCAGCAGTGTTGACTCCAAATGTAATATCATTTGCAGGTGACGTACCACCTATCTGATCACCTGGAATAACAAATGATTCATTATCAGACCATCCACTTGTATTGGAATCAAGAACTTCAATCCCGTAAATGTATGCATTGCCACCACCCCTTCTGTAAATCCGAAGATTTAAAGCTGATCTCGACCCGTCAAGAGGAACTTGATAATCATAATATGGATATAGGTTACGGTCAGAACGAGTAGCATCAGGAGAACCGCCTATGTTGACGTTGTTACTAGGAAGAATATTAAAAGGAATACTATATGTAGCAGCAGTACCAGTCAAATAATAAGTTCCTTGTTCCCACCCTTCTGTATCCCAGCTTCGCCAGACATCAACAGTAGAACTTAACGACACATCATGATTAGGAAAAGCCCTGTGCGACAGAGCGTTATAATTAGTAGTATTAATTAATCTATTTGAATCATAAGCTCCAGTACTATCCTGAACATATACCTCTGATGTCGTAGAGGTCTCATAATTTACCCACTTTATGGTATCAGCCTGTCTTATATCATCAATAGTGGTCTGATCTGAGATGTTTCTGAGATAATGTCCTCGATTAAAATTAATAATATCAATCATATTGATACCATTGGTAGCATCTGACTGTGTGGTATGAAGATAAACACTATTCTCGTCAATTACACTTACATAAACAGTATCTCCATTTGCTGCACCTGAATATAGCCATTGATCGTAATTAAGTCTATTATCAACTCCCTGATAGTATTTAAAACTATCACCAGTGGTAAATCCATGGTCGGTGATCTCAATATAATCACTACTGGCATTACCAGTAGTGAAATACCATGCTCTCGTCAATTTAAATTCTTCATTAACAGTATCATCAATAATAAAATATCTGTGAGTTTTCTCAGCTTTCACAAAATCTGTTCCTGTCGGAACCGCTCCACCACAATAAGCCCAATCGGTATCCCATTGTTCCACATTCCATGGAGATGTCCCGGTAGGAGGATAACATGAAGTTACCATTCCATTTACTGCTGTACCACTATTCCACCCAAGGTACTCAAAGGTTTCTTCAAGGGCATCCAAAACACTACTGGATGACCAACCAGCGTTTCCGCCGTAGACGTGAACTATGTTTTTATCTATTGCCATTTATGCCTCTAGTCTGATTAAGTTAAGGTTTAGTTGAATTGAATTAGTGCTTCCACTGCGATTTGTTACTGCTAGATACATTGTATCACTAGCACTTGGTGTATCAGCATTATATCCGATTACACCTGGAGATAACCAAATTACATTTTGTCCTCTAGTCTCAGCAATAACTCCAGAACCAGCAGTAGGATCACTACCTTCGCTTCTATTAGCATCAGCTGTTCTAGAAGCATCATCAGTATAAACTCTCACCCAAGCATCATAATCGGAGTCAATGTATAACAATATATATGCTTTTTGTGCTGTTATATTTAGGTTTTCCGTAGCATTATCAGCAAGTGATGCAGTAGTTCCAGTAACCACCGTCCTTGCCTGAAGACCTATAGATCCACCAGCAGCAACAGTGACAACTCCACCTGCATCAATTGATAAACCCGAACCAATTTTGACGCCACCTAATGTACCAGCAGCAGCAATTGGTAACGTATAACCACCAGGAACAGCAGCGATATTGCCACTAGCATCTAATGTGATTGTAGTACCATCAGGAATAACACCACCCAATGTTGATGTTGTGGCAACAGGTAATGTATAAGCAGCAGGAATGGATGGTTTGTTAAGGATCTGTGCTAGTCCAGAAGTAGCATCCCAATCTGATTGAACTGGAGCAGTGCTAGAAAGTGTTACTCTTTTGTTAGCAGAATCCCATGAAACGGTAGTATCACCACCACCAGCAAATTCAATCTGATCTGTTGTTCCTACTGAAGGATCAAGGTTCAGGAAGACATTATTTGATGTGGTATTAGTTCCATAAAGATCATACAGAACTGATGATCCACCACCTCCACCACCACCACCAGTGGAAAGAACTGTAAGAGTTCCAAGCATTGCTGCATGATTTCCACACTGATAGTAATATACACCGGCAGTAGTAGGAGTCCATGAAGTTGTTGCAGTACCTTCACCAGAAGCAGCAGGACTAGAAACACTAGATCCACCATCACTCACTCTGATATACAGAGGGTGATTTGCACTAACTGTATTGTTGAAAGTAATTGTATCACCTTCATATATTGTAATGCTAGGGTCGGCGGAACTTGAATAACTATTGCCACGATCACTACCAGTGATTAAATAATTTCCATTCCCAACTTCTGCGTCAACATCTAGACTGTATGTAGTAGGAGTTGTTCCTACCTGAGCACTAATAGTTTTATTACCAGAATCATAAGAGAATGAAATGCCTAATGATGTTCCATTAAGGAGTGCCTGTGCTGCAGCATCTTTAGCATCGTCATCAGTATAAGATGAACCGCTACCTGCACTCTGTCTAAAGGTAATTGTATTAGCATCAGTTAACTCAACTGTTAAACCATTAGCACCCACAAGGGAAATGTCATCATCTACTGTAGTGGTTACATTACCATCACCATCATGATTAGTTCCTCTTAGTCTAAGAGTAGTGCCTGATCCAGCACCAGTTTCTGCTGAAATATTATAAAGTCTACTATCAATGTGTAAGTTTTCAACATCTCTAAAGATCTCAACACCACCATGAATATTTCTAAGGAAGGTTACTGAGTCAGCAATTCCATCGGAATCATTAAGACTTAGTATACCAGTGTCCGTTCCTGTTAAAGCAATAGAATATGTAGTATTAGTGTTAGGAATAATATCACCAAGTTGTGCTATCTGATGCCAAGAATTACCAGCAGCATAGTACATGGTATTGTTGCTATCAGAGAATGCGAAAGCACCATTATAGGTAGTGGCACTAGGGAAACTTGACAGCAGGTCATACCAGAAGGTGATTAAACTTGCTGTATCTGCAGCAGTAGTAATACTGTTTGCAGTAATATCATTTACACCAGTTAAATTATTACTACCATCAAGAACTAATGCAGAATTCTTTAATAGAGTTCCATCAGTACCATCAAACAAAGCAACCGCACCATCTGTAGTTGTTGCCGGTGCTCCAACTGTTCCTGATAATGCTGAGGAGATTGTAATATCAGTTCCACTTCGGGCAACTGTGATATTAGATCCACCTAAGATTGAAAATATATCATTACTTGAATCAGTTCCTGTTAATGTAAGTTGTGCTCCATCAGTTACTGTTGATGCTACCAAATCATAGGTAGTGTTCTGATCACTTCCTGTTATTGTAATGACACCAGCATTTTCAGTAACAACTACTGTTCCAGAACCAGTAAATGAAACTTCATCTATCTGCCCAGTAGCATCACCTGATCCAGTTAGTTTTAATTTAACATCATTTGCAGCTGCGGCAAGTGATGAAAATGAATAGGTGCTATTTGTATTACTAATAGTAACCCATTTAAGACCAGATCCAGTAGATGATAATAGTTGGTTATCTAAACCCACACCAGTATCAATATTAATTTTAGCACCATCAAGATCAAGTGCTTCCCCAGCAGTAACTTTAAGACCTTCAGTAAAGGTTACTTTATCTGTTCCCGCTAAATTTACTAGTTCGTCAACTAATATTAGTGACATATATATGTCCTGTTATACTTTCCTTCAAAGTATTTATAAACTTACTATGGAACGAAAGAATACCATCCTGTAGCGATATACTTGAATTCACTTTTACTAATTATACCATGATGAAAGTGTGTCCATGATGTAGGCCAAAGAACTACTCTTCCTGCTACTGCATCAGTAGTCAAATCATACTGAGGAAATCTAGTTCCGCCATCATCAGTGACAGTGTTGAGGTAAATCATCCACACAATCACACGCTGAGCATCAGTTATGAATCCTGCTTCACAATGTGGTTGTGGATAACCACCACCAGGAAGATATTTCTGAAGATTATATCTATTCTCTAATCCCCAATACCCTATGCTATCTAACTCAGGGTTCTTAATTTTATAATCTTTTAAACACTCAGATAAAGCACCATGTATCATGCAATCCACATCAGTCTCATTACTGAATTTATTATGAATATCCCAACTATCTTTTGCTTTGATATCAACTCCCTGACCTATAAGACCTCGCTGTATATTAGGTGTCTGATTAATATACTGTATAATTTTACTGCATTCTTTTGATGTTAGAACATCATCATAAATTTCAATATATGTATTCATACTATTAAAATAAAAAAAGTGGGGTAAACACCCCACAAATAATTACGAGAATGTAATCACATCTTGGCCAAAGGAAGTAGGATAATCTACAGGACCAGCAGCACCATAACCATAATCAATAGTATCAGAAGTATCAGAAGTAGTAACTGTAAAGTTACTGACATCAGTCTTGGTAGCATCAGTAGCACTAGTACCACCAGAAACAATATCATTAGAAACAAAACCTCGCTTAATATCATTGATACTATCAAGGAGATGAATGAGTCTAGTAAGAAGAGTAGGTGAAGCGGTATCAACTACTGTGGCGAGAGCAGAACGAAGTTCTTTCTCGGCAGTAGCAAGATGTTCATAAGTAGTCATTTTTTCAATATAATTAGAAGGGACAAATGAAGTCTGATTATTAAACTTTAAATTAGTATTGTTAAGTGGCATCTTTTATAATGATTTACTATGTAATGATAGCAGATTCAGGCAATGTTGTCAAGATCTTGTTCTAGTTGAGTCAAAACCACCTGATAGTCATCATCAGGATCACCAAAAAGTTGTAGTCCATTGACATCATAAAATTCATAAAGTCTTTTATAAAGATAAGGATAATCATCCTCAAGATTTATAAATCCATCAACAGCATCATTTAGAAGTGCAATATCTTGAGGAAATTTACGAAGAATATTTTGATGATTCATTTCTATATGAAAAATACATTACTAATTATAATACATTATTTTTCTTCAAAGTTAATCTTGCGTATTTTTCTCTGGCGGCGAGTTTCTTGATACGCTAAATCATCAGCACTAAATGTCGGAGAGATTGTCTCCTTCAGATTGCTGACAATTTCCACCAGTGACAAATTGTTCCCGCTGATACTGGTGCCACGGATGGACGTAAAATTCTCGCACCGGCAAGCCCGTGTCTTTGTTGGATGACTCTCCAATTTCTTCCCGCAACTTTTGCATCTGATGACTAACATTTTCTAACATACCTCTCATATAAGCGAGTTCAAGTTTAATATCGTTGATATCTTCTTTGATTTTTTCTGATTCCATTTATTTAGTAAGAGGTTATGGACAACTCCCAAGGCAGGATTTGAACCTGCGACCGAGTGATTAACAGTCACCTGCTCTGCCACTGAGCTACTTGGGAATAAAGGGGGGCTTCTCACCCCCCCTGAACTACTTGGGTAACAAGGCTAGTTTAACCCCGATCTCCCATTCAGGCAGTCACGAGTTCGCGAGTGCGGGAGAATGCTACGATGTTATTCGCAGCAGGTGTAGATGTTTTAGCATCTGTTGTTTGCTTATCCAAGCAGGTTTCAGTCACAATCGTAATAACCCGTCTAAACCGTGGCACCCCCATGAATGGAGGTGAGGAGAGTCGAACTCCTGTCCGAGCCTATTCGTAAAGTCACCTATTCCTCTTTGAAGAGGAATGCCATCAGGAGGATTTGAACCACCGACCTTGGCTTTACAAAAGCCCTGCACTACCACTGTGCTATGATGGCGACGATTCAGGTTGGACTCGAACCAACGACCGACTGCTTAGAAGGCAGTTGCTCTACTCCACTGAGCTACTGAACCAAAGTGGGCAAGGTTGGATTTGAACCAACGTAGGCAGAGCCAAGGGATTTACAGTCCCTCTCCTTTAACCACTCGGACACTTACCCTCAACGAGTTTTTCTACTCATGTGTAGTATGCTTGAAAGTATTTAACAATACCATCAGAACGAACATTACCCTGAGACACCCAATCATGGCAACACTGAGTGATGCTGTTCATACTATACATTGGTTCTTTATTTTTGTCAAGCACAGATCCAAAACGAGTGAGGAGAAGACTGTAAACTTTTTGCCTCAACTCCATACGGTCATCGCTATAACGCCAATCATCAATCATCTACCTTCTCCAATCTTACAATGTAATTTATTTGCCTGTAATCCAAACTTGTTCAGAACCACCACCCTTCCATGGAGAATGATTCTTTGTTGCTATTCTATACATTTTCTCATGCATAGTTTCTTCTTCCTTTTTCTCCTCAGATTTATCAGTAGCAATGGGCATACTATCTAAAGGATTAGGTGGGAACCAATCATCATTCGGAACAGGTGATTGTGCTGGATAAGTCATGTGAATACCATTTTTTTCGTATAATCATATGCATATTTATCACGATGACCCTTGATACCCCATCCTAACCAACGATAAGCAGGTCTCATATAATAAGATACAGTTTGTCCACTACCTTCAAAATAAGGAAGTTGTCTCTGGAAAATATTCTCATTAATCATATAACGAGTCTGACCTTCTAATGAACTAGGATCACACCCATAATTTTTACAAAACTTTCCAAGATTATTATAACGACCAACAGTTGTCCATTGAATCAATCCATATCCACCTCTATGGCACTGATCATAAGGAACTCTAGCACCACCCTCACATATATTAGCATGGAAATTAGATTCTGATTTAATGTTACCCATGATCGTTGCCAGGGCGTTACGATCTGTGATTTTGGTTTTTTCTTGGAGTTGTTCAAGGACATACTGTTCTTCTGGTGTGCATCCAGCACACTTCCAAGTAGGTTCACGAGAAATTGCTGGAATTTCTTTATCTACATCATGAACCTTCAGAGGAGACGAAGAGATAGTCGATGGAAGAAGAACAGTCAGACCAGCAACAATAATTGATGTTGAGAGCATTCGTTTCATTACAACAATGTGTATCATACCATCTATATAGATGGTTGTCAAGAGCCAAATAAATAAGTATAATAGATGCTATACAGCAATTTCTCATGAGATTTAACGAAACAGACATGAATCGTCTCCATAAGGCATGTAAGGTATGTCAAGAACAAACTGGTTCAGAATATATGTGGGATGAGTATGAAGATCTCATTAGAAAGATTAAATGTTATTCGGAAGAATACTGTCTTAAAGAGTCAGGAATTCATAACAATTAACAAGTAATATAGATAGTCTAGTTTAAAACACTACTATGAAAGTCTTTAATGACTGATGTAATTCATGTAAAATAGATGTCAAAAAATTATGTAACCGAAGAACAATGCCAGGAGATGATTGATGCTGCAATACGAAAACATAATCGTAATGCTTCAATTGTCAGTATTTGTGTTGGTTGGGTTGTTCTTGCACTTTTTGCTGATGGTCTTCTTCGACTTATTGGAGTGATACCTCCATTGTTCGTAGATTTAAATTTAACTCTGTAAATAAAGCACATACATAAGAAAAACAATCTTTTACTCATGAAAATCTTTTTAGACACCGCTGACCTTAATGAAATCAAAAAAGCAGCAAGAACTGGTTTAGTTGATGGTGTCACTACAAACCCCACACTAATTAAAAAAAGTGGCAGGACTCTTCCTGACGTTGCTAAAGAACTGATTAATACATATCCACAATTTGAAAGTGTATCATGTGAGGTGGTTGCTGAGACTGCTGAAGAAATGATTGAACAAGCTCAACAGTTTATTCAATTAGGAAATGAAGCAATCACTATCAAACTACCATGTACTATAGAAGGTTTGATTGCATGTAGAACACTCTCTGTGCTTGGTATTAAAACTAATGTCACATTAGTGTTCTCTGTAGCACAAGCAATCATGGCAGCAAAGGCAGGTGCTACTTATATCTCACCTTTCGTAGGACGCTGTAATGATAACTCATTCAGTGGTGTAGAACTTGTTCATGCTATCAGTAAAACTTATTGTGCTCAGGATGTAAAAACTCAAATTCTCGCAGCATCATTGAGAGATGTTCATCATGTATCACGGTGTTTTTCTTTTGGTGCCAGCGTTATTACAATGCCACCTAAAGTATTCTGGGCAATGTATAATCATGTGCTTACTCGCGAAGGATTAGATCAATTCCAAAAAGACTGGGAAGAAGTACAATGATTCTATACAACAGGATCTAAATAGTACATTGAAAATACTAAACGAATACCATTACTAATGTTACAGAAGATACTACTCTTCGCTTCACCCATAGTATCTGCTGCTACCATTGCTACAGTTATAACGGTTAATAGTTGGAAGAAAAAGAAACCACCAAAGATCAACATCACATGGGATGATGATGACGATGATGATTACACTGGTGGTCCTGGTGAAGGTCCATACTGGTGGTATACAAAATAAATAAATAAAAAAAATGAGGAATAGTTATGGGTGCTATGACACCGCCGAGCAGAAAGTCCTGCTACAACTTCAGAGTAACGGAGATCAATCGTGTTCTTGATGGTGATACTATTGATGTCACTATTGATCTTGGGTTTGATTTATACAAGAAAGAAAGAGTTAGAGTTGCAGGCGTTGATACGCCGGAGAAAAGGACTAGAAATTTAGAGGAGAAAAAACTTGGAATCGACGCAACCAACTGGCTCAAAGAGAAACTGGAGAGTACTATCGCTGGTGATGATGAGTTGTCTGTTAGGACTGAACTTGTTGGTGGGGTCGGTAAGTATGGGCGTCTTCTTGGTTGGTTATACATTGGGGACTCAGAATTGTCTCTCAACGAACAAATGATTGAAGAGGGATATGCTCACGCATACGATGGTGGCACCAAAGACATGAATCTTGAAGCACTTCGGGAGATTCGTAAGGCACATGGTACTCTAATAGAAATAGAGTAAGTATTAATTACCGAAACCAAATGATAAATAGCTTCAGTCTTTAAATTATCGTGTAATGAACAAAGCAATAATTGCTATTGGAATGTTACTGATGACCACCAGTGCTGCACAGGCAGGTGGACTTGTTACTAAGCACGCTTCTTCAGTTCAATTGACGGTGGACGCGGCACGATCAACAGCTTCAAGAATCGGATCTTCTTTCAGTATAAGTGGATCAAATATTGACACAACTGATGGAACGACGGCTAGTACAGTGTCTGCTGGTACAATAACTTCAGGCGTCTACACACCAGGAGTTATTGCAGCAACCCAAGACACAGCAGGTGCGGCTTTCAGTTTTACCCAGTCATACACTCAAGCTGATGCGGTTCCTACAAGTGCGGCGACTGTAGGTGCTAACCCTAACTTTAGTAGTGTTACATCATACACAGCTGGGGCCAAAGATACCTTGGCTGGAACTATTACCAGCGCAAATGTCATCGGCATAACGTCTGGTGGAGCCGGTACTACAGCAACAGGACAATTCGTCTCCGAAATTACTATAATTGATTAAGAGTGTCATGAAGAAGTTAATTCTACTGGCATTTTTTCTGGGGTCTCCTGCTTTGGCAGTCCCCGTCGTTCCCAATTTTTCCCAAGGCTCGATGTCGAGCCACACAGAGACCACTCAAAAGATAACTGAGACGATAAATAGCATGGATTATGCCACTGGTTATCAGTATTCTGCTACTGGTTCTGGTGTAACAGCATCTGGAAATCTTTCCCCAGGAACAGGTGCTTCTACTGTAACTATAGATGGAGTGACCTCATCATGGACGGGAATAACAGCAAAACCAACGTTCCAACAAACAAATCCAGGAGCAGCTTTCCAGTTCACAGAAACTTACAGCGGCCCGGGTCTTCAAAATCATACAATTATTCAAAGGGAAACCGAAGTTACAAGCGTTACCGACACCACAAGTATCTTCTCGCAGTAGCATTATTATTTACTAATCCTTCTTATGCTGAAACTATTGGTGGTGTGTCTGCTACTGCTTCTCCGGTAGCTAATTCATCTGGCTCGGTAACAAATCAAGCCGTTCAAGTACTGCAGGGACCATATATTACAAACACATACGGAGGTGGTATACAATGTCAAGGGCCCACTCGCAACTTCTCACCCTATGTAACTGGAACTGCATCTGCATCTAGACCATGGGAACCATATTATAATGATCCAGTATATGATGTCACCGATACAATGGGTGCCTTCGATGATGATGGTAATGTTATACCAGATGGACGTATTGATAATCCAGGTGATATTTTATTTCATAAAAGAACAAGAACTGGACAAAAAGATAACTATAGTATAGGTGTTGGTTTCTCCATGACATGGAGCACACCTACAGATAAAAAATTACAAGAACTATGTAAAGAAGCAGCAACTACACAAATTGCATTACAGCAACAACTAACTGCCAACAAGAGGCTAGATTTTGAGATAGCCCGTTTGAAAAATTGCGGGGAGCTAATGCAGAAAGGTATAATGTTTGCACCTGGTAGTAAGTATGCAAATGTGTGTGCTGATGTTGTAGTAATGAACAAGAACGCTACTACACCACACATTCACTCAATTCCACAACCTACTTCTTCGTCTTCGCCTTTACAGACTTCAACTTTGCAATCGCTTGATTCCGATCACGCTGTTCTGCTCGGCGGTCCCCTACAGATTGGACCTTCATCTTCTTCCCCCGAATAGTAGCAACCTTCTTTAGAACTTTCTTCACTGTAGGTTTGATTACCTTCAGAAGAATGTCAGCGAATGGTTTAGCGAGCAGTGCTGATGTAGTAGCAACTACAGCAATACCCCCAGTGGTGACCACAACACTAGCTGGGGGTAATCCATTTAATACTTGTGTAACTACAGGAACATCACCTACCTCTCGGATACATTCACCTCCAACTAACTTATATCCTAATATTTCTTTGCGTCCACTATCAAACAGGAACCCCACGGGTTCTTTATTTAACTGTTCTTGAGTAGGACACTGAATGCTTGCTGGTGGAGCAGATGGTGGTGTCGATGGAGTTTCCTTTGATATATCTTTTGAATTATTTGGTTGCTCTCCTTTAACTTTAGGAGTTGGTGTCGGACCTTTAGTAAATTTTAATTGATTTTTATCATAATCAATTGGACTGAATGATGGAACACCTGCATCACAATAAGTGATTAGACCATTCTCATCATCCATACCAATAGTTTCAGAATCATCAATTTCATGAGCTTCTACACAACCAGGAATATTAACGATAGGAATTCCTAATTCTACTGTTACCGGAGGTATAATAACATTAGTCCTTCCCACAACAGGAGTAGTCCAGATATCAATGGGTGGGATATCTAGTTGCCTGATATTTACTTTAATATCGATTGGTCTAATCTCAAGAATATCCATTTGTCATGGGAAGTTAATCACAGAACCAGTTGAACTTGGCATCTCAGGCATCTCAGGCATAGCACCGTCGAGCATACCAGGAAGTGCTTCAGTCATTGCACCAGCAATAGCCTTCGCTACATTCTCCCTAGCATTTTCAATTAAAATATCCTTTTGAACATAAAGATAAACACCACCCCCTAGGACAGATAATGAAACTAGACCAGATAACAACGCGACACCGTTAATCAATTTTTGCATCTTTCTTCTCCAACGTAGGTGATTCTTTTTCTTCCTTCTTTTTAGAAGGCATGACTCCAAAGGTAGCTAGAGTTCCAGTAAACACACTAGCTATAAAAGTTGGGTCAATATTTTTTTGAGGAATACCAGGAACAGTTACATAATTAAGAGTCAGAATTGCTGCTGACCATCCAAGAATAATAACTCGAACGAGAGTTGATACACCCTCATCCGCCCACTCAAATTTATTTTCCTGTTTAGTTTCCCCTTTCTTTGGATTTAATTCCATAAGTAAAGAGTAAGGCTCTTTTATTTATTTGATGTAACCTTTTTCTTCTAAAAACTGTCTAGTTAAAGGAGTTGGACTATACACTTCCCACATTTTACCAGTAGCACATGCTGCTAACGCATCCATTGTCATTTTATCAGTATGTCCTGCCCACATTGCTTCACGTTCCCATGGAAGAACACTATCTGTATAAGTTCTTTTAGCAATCTCAGTCCACAACATAGGAACATCTTCCTCTGGTTTGATGATAGCGATCATATTGTTATCAATGGTGCCTGCCATACAATCCTGTGCTGCATGCCATCCTTCATGACGCATAACCGACATTAGAGTACCTTGTTTACTCATATAATCTTCATTCAAGAAGAAGTTATTACCTACTGTATGATATACTCCACGATGTCCATGAGGAAAATACTTTTGATCTGCTAGAAATACATTAACTCCGACATGCTCAAGAGAAACAAGCATTGAGTTAAACTCATGAGCAATAATACCATAATTACTATCAGGATAACGATTACGGATATCTCCAATACTGTAAATTTTTTCCACATTATCGGTACATTCCCTTAGTAACATACATCCCATAGCATCATAAGATTTCATTCCCTTAGTGATTTTATTTACCCCTAGAGGTTCATTAATCGAAGATGTATGATGATCAGCAAGAACAGGAGTTGCTGTAAGAAGTAATGCTAATAGAAATTTATTCATAATTAATTTTGAAAAGTTTTAATAAAATACTCAGCGTCAACTACCACCAAAGGTTTCTTGCCATTCTTTTTGATAACAACAATTGGTTCATAATTACCGCAATTCGATGCAGACTGTTCGTATGCTTCCCAGATATTTAGTTTCTCTACATTTTTACATTCTATGCTATGTGGAAACTTTTGACGTGCTGCTCGCGCCATAATTAAATCTTCTCCACCAGCACCCATGCTACGAGACTCAATGTCTTCAGGATGAATGTCAAGTGCTTCAATAAGTTTATCTCTCACCCACTGTTGCAACCGTCTGCCTTTTGCTTTCGCAGACTGTGCCTTCATAAAAAAATACCCCCATCATATGATGGAGGTATTTAGACTACATCAGTGGGTATCCCACGGATCGGGTATTAAATTCCTTGGTCTTTGGTTTGTTTGAAGAACTCTTGGAGGCTCGACTGGCAGTTGGGTGGTTCTGGATCCTTGATCCCTTTCTTCTTCTTCCAATCGTTGTGCATAGCTTGCATCATCCAACTCTGGGAAAGACTCCTCGGTCCATTCTTCAAACATTCTATCTGCATCGTACTCAAGACTTTCATGCCTTGATACTCTTCCCTCCAACCATGCAAAGAATCTTCGATCATAACTGGAAACCAGCGAAAGTATCTTTCTTAACATCCTGCTTAATTCCTCCAACAATATAACTTTCATTTTCAGTTTCTTGTGGTGCTACCTGAAGACCCTTAGAGGAAATCCAATGTTCGGTCCATGGTAGTGGATTATTCTTAGCAGCAACATCATATACTGGTTTTAAACCAATTGATTTCATGCGACGATTGGCGATCCACTCAACATACTGAGTCAGAAGTTTAGCATTCAAACCAATCATAGAACCTTCTTTAAACAGATAGTCTGCCCAGACACGTTCTTCAGTTACCGCCGCCTCAAATGCTTGATAGACCCACTGCTCTTCTTCTTCAGCAATTCTAACCATGTCTGGGTCGTCTCCCTGACACCATTTATTAATAATGTTTTGTGTAAGAACAAGATGTTGGTTTTCATCTCTTGCGATGAGAGAGATAATTTTAGCGGATCCCTCCATAAGTTTAAGCTCTCCAAAAGCGAATGAACATGCGAACGAGACATAGAATCGAATTCCTTCAAGAATGTTGACATTGATTACAGCACGATAAAGTTTACGCTTAAGTTCATATAAATCACATTCAGCAGCAGGAACTCCATCTAGGTTGTGTTGCCACATGTTACCACTACCATATGTCTGAGCATGATTAATGAATTCATCATATGCACCCGTAACTGTTTCGGCGCGTGATAGTATCATATCATCTTCCAAGATCGTGTCAAGCACTTCTGCTGGATCAGCGTAAACATTTTTGATGATGTAAGTATATGAACGACTATGAATCATTTCCATAAAAGACCATGCTTCCATACATGATTCAAGTTCAGGTAACGAACAGTATGGTAAGAAAGCCATACCAGGAGCACGACCCTGAACTGAATCAAGCATAATCTGATACTTTAGATTAGAAGTAAAGATATGTTTTTGCTCTGGACGCAATGATTGATAATCACCACGATCTTTTTGCAGAGAAACCTCCTCAGGTCTCCAGAAGTATCCAAGTTGCGACTGAGTAAGTTTATCAAACACTGGATACTTAAAGTTATCATAACGTTGAACACCAAGGGGAGCACCAAAGAACATTGGTTGTTTCTTAGTATCAACATTATCCCTATTAAATACAGTCATACCACGAACTGTAGTATCTTCTTCCGATCTCACTCTAAAGTTTACATGACTCACAGTCTTCCTCCTCGGTGTTTTCTATACTTAAAATTAAACTTTCTAAACTCTTCTTCACATCTTCTTGATATTCATCAGTCTTAATGTCATATGTATTCTGATAATAAGAAGTCTTCCAACCATACTTATAAGTACTGAGGAAGTCTTGTGCCATTACTGAAACTGGAACCTCATTATTATCAAACTTTTCTGGATTATAAGACCAGTTACCACTAATTCCTTGATCGAAGAACTTTTGCATAACAGCAACAATCTTAATATATCCAGCATTGGATGCCATATCCCATAAGAGTGTGTAGTTATTCTTTAGTGTAGCATACTGAGGAACAATTTGCTTAAGAACCCCCTTCTTTGATTTTTTAACGGACAAGTATGCTCTAGGAGGTTCGATTCCGTTTGTGGCATTTGACACAACGGAACTGCTCTCCGAAGGCATTTGTGCGGACAATGTTGAGTGCCGTAAACCGTGTTCCAAGATAGATGCCCTAAGAGATTCCCAGTCATAATTGTATTCCGGTGATACTATACCATCAACATCATTCTTATATGTATCAATCGGAAGGATGCCATCTGCATACTTTGTGTGGACGAATGCCTCACAATGTCCTTTCTCCTTAGCAACTTCATTAGAAGATTTCAAAAGGAAGTATTGGAAAGCTTCAGACAAATCATGAACTACTTTCCATGCTGCTGGATCGTCATAGTGCTCGCCATTACGAGCAAGGTAATGTGCTAAACCAATAAACCCTACTCCCAATGATCTCCTCGCCTTTGTAGAGCGTTCTGCAGCTGCTACAGGATATTTTTGATAGTCTATTACTTCCTCTAAACTACGAACAGAAAGATCACATAGTTCTTCCATCTCAGAAAGTTTGTAAATCTTACCTATATTAATAGCAGAAAGAATACAAAGAGCAATCTCACCATCAGAATCATCGATGTGAGTAAGTGGTTTAGTTGGAAGAGTGATCTCCTGACAGAGATTACTCATATAAACTTTATCTTTGAATGAAGAATGTGAATTACAGTGATCTATATTCATAATATAAATCCTTCCAGTCTCTGCTCTTTCCTTAAGAAGATTAAGAATTAATTCTTGAGCATTAATTGTTGTTCTTGGGATTGACTCGTCTGACTCATATGAGCAGTATAAACTATCAAAAGAGTCGGTCCCAAAATTCTCATAAAGGTCAGGAACATTATGAGGGGAAAAAAGGGAGATGTCCTTATTTTCGATAAAACGTTCATAGAATAATTTAGAAATTTGGATAGAATAATCTAATTTGCGAACACGGTTATCTTCAGTTCCTTTATTATTCTTAAGGACAAGAATATCTTCTATTTCTTGATGCCAGATTGGGAAGTGGACAGTTGCTGATCCACCACGGATTCCATTTTGAGTGCAGCATCTGACAGTTGACTCAAACTTTTTGAGAAAAGGGACAACACCGGTATGCTGTACTTCTCCACCTCTGATTTTACTGTTGATGCCACGGATTCTACCTGCGTTGATACCGATTCCTGCACGTTGAGCAACATACTGACCAATCGCCATGTCACTAGAAAAGATGCTATCGAGGGTGTCATCAATATCAACAAGCACACAGCTAGCAAATTGTCGGAGAGGGGTGCGCACCCCAGCCAAGATAGGTGTGGGAACGTTGATTTTGTGCTTGCTGATTGCGTTGTAGTATCTTCTAACATAATCTAACCTCTTCTCCTGTGGATATTCTGCAAAGATCGTAGCAGCAACTAATAAGTATGCATACTGAGGAGTTTCATAAATTGTATTTAAACTCCTATCTTGAACGAGATACTTATCAACTACTTGACGAAGACCAGCATAAGTAAACAAATAGTCACGACCATGATCTATGTATGAATGAATTTTTTCCCATTCATCATCAGAATATTTAGTCACCAATTCAGCATCATAGATGCCACGACTAATACCTTCAATCAAATGTTCCTTAAGATCAGGAAATCCATGTTGCCAATCAGGTCCAAAAACTTGCTTATAAAGACCAAACAATAATAGACGTGCTGCTACAAATTGATAGTTTGGATTATCCAAAGAGATAAGGTCACTGGCAGAACGCACCAGAATCTCTTGAATTTTATCTGTAGTAATGCCATCATAAAATTGAATACCAGAATTCATTTCTACTTGACTCGCAGATACTCCTGCAAGATGATCACAAGCACATTCAACCATTGAATGAATCTTTTCCAGGTTCAGTGGTTCAATATTACCACTGCGCTTAACAACTTTGATACCGTTACTCATACTTTTTTCCAGGCGTTTAATTTAATGATTGCTTCTAGTCCTTGGTAGGTATTACATTCTACCAGATTTTGTACGTTGTGTCCAGACATCTTCATGTCATTGATATCCTTTTCAATTACGGTATTTGGCCAGATGACGATACTATTCCCAGATGAGATAAGTTTTTCATACTTGGCAACGATCTCTTTGTTGCGTGGTTCATTGTCCAAAACATAAATGAGATCACTGAACTCAGTGTCATCCAACGTAACATCAGATCCACACATGGCGATTGCATTTGATAAAAATAAGGAATCAAATGGTCCTTCGGTGACATATATTTTTTTAGTATTGTTTACTCTATCAAGTCCAAATAATTTAGGGAATGATTTATCTAAAATCGTTGTAATGTAACGAAGTTTAGTATTTTTATCTAATGACCTCCCCTGATGTCCAAACACCTTACCATCATTAGACAATAAGGGGATGACGATTCTAGATTCTTTTTGTTTATTGCTAAGTTTTGCCCAAGCATTGAAGTCTTCTGCGTAGTAAAAAATTGAGAATAAATTCTCTGGAATTTGACGTTGACTTAAGTATACTTTTGCGGGATGTTCTTTATTTAGAGTATCTACTTTTTTAAGATCTGAGAATATATCTTTCTTAAATATTGGGGTGGGAATTTTAAAATCAGGCACTGCAGTATTAGATCCCTTGCCAGTTAGACCTTCTTTATATCTCTCCATAATATACTCATCATGAAGCATCGGAGATTGATCTTTTAAGAAATTTGTAAACGTTCTACCCATGCCACAATTATGGCATTTAAAAAAGTAATCATTACGTTTCCGATAAAAATAACCCCTAGTTTTATTACGGTGCTTCTGTGAGTCACCGCAGTAGGGGCATCTAAATGTATACAGATCTGATTTCTTTTTAGCAAACTTTACAAGTTGAGGCGAGATAAGATTAATATACTTCGCATCAATAAAATTCATATTATAGGGGCGAGTTGCTTCACCTCACTATAGCAGGTTGCAGGTTCCCTGTCAAGGGTGCTGGCTGAGTAATATTCGCCATTATTCTCTGCCCCGGTACACTAACGAGGAAAGATATAACAGCAAGAGCACCAAAAATACTCCACATCTTTTTTTCCATGACTCTAAGGCGATCATCAACCTTTCTGATATCCCTTTCACATCCTTGTTTGATTAGGGTTGCCTCACGATCAAGAGCACGATGCATACTCTCAATCTTCTCAAACAAGACAGCATCTATTCTATCCTGCTTGTCAAGCTTCTCATCATGGACCGCCAACAACTGACCCATCTTGACTGAATTGTCTTGTAGCGTTTCAACTACTTTTTCTAATCGTTCTAGTATAGCAGAATTAACGTCATCCATCCAACGTTATACAGATGATGGGTTGAACTGCATAATCTTAAGGAAGTCTTCCACACTCTTATTCATGAGGAAACGATACTGATCCTGAACGCCAGCATCAAGTGCTTCAAATGTAGCAACCATTCTCTTAGCAACATCAGTGTTAACTCTAAGTGAACGACCATCTTTAAACTGAACGAAACCTTCTACTTCTTGATTACCATAGGTAGATTCCTGTGCCAGTTTCATGAGAGTTCCAAGAACTTCTACACCAGGAGCCTGAGTTCCTACTGATTCTGATACTTGCTTCTGAAGTGCAGTAGATTTCTTAGCAGCTTTCTTTCTGAAGTCAGACAAACGTGCCTTCATCAGAGTGTCCATCTCTTTAGTCTTATTCTGCATTTTGCCTTTGGCATCCTGCGCTTTCTTCTGAACTTCTTTCTGCTTGTTTAGTTTCTTTTGTTGGGCAATCTGTTTCTGAGCACGCTCAGTCTCTGAAGGTGAATCCTTCTTATCATCTGCCTCAACGATGTGTTGTTCTTGTGCCATTTTTTTCTTTGCCTTCTTGTCTCGGTTGGTTAAAATTCTGTTTACAAGTTTACGACCTGCTTTTGTTCTACCATCATATTTTTTCTTTTTCTTACTGGCAGGAATACCAGGAGGTTCATGTGAAGGAGGTAGTGATAGATTAGCACCGGAACCAACAGAATTTGTTGGTTCTTCCCACATTTGATATCTCGCTTGTTGTAGAAGTTTTCTAATGTTTTTCATATTTTATTTAGTTCTTCTAGACATTTATGATCTGGTTCAACATATTCCAGGTAGTTTTGTGGCATCCTATTTAAGTATATCAGAAAAGATTTGAGAACCGGCCAACAATTTCTTTCAATTTTATAAAATAGCAAAGGAACTGTAGCATCATTAAAAACATTAAAAAGAATAATCAAATGATTTAAAATTAAATGATGTTTAAGTATGTCAGAATTTATATACTTTCGCATAAGTTTTTTGACATACTTAAATCTTTTTAAATCCTCATCAAATTCTTCTTTAGTTGTGCAGTGTGGATTGTTGTAATATTTAATCGCAAAGAAGGCATAGTTGTCTTCATTCAGTTCATCAAATCTCATTTAATTATTAGGTAACAGTTAAGGTAGCAGCAGAGGAAACTACTTCAGCAGCACCAGAGTCGGTAGTAACTTTGACTCTGTACTGATATCCATTCTCACCTGCCTCACCAGCAGTGGTAGCAGCAGTGGTAAAGGTAGCAGCATTTGCACTAGAGATGTCATCAAAGGTTGCTCCACTATCTGTGCTGAGTTGCCATTGATACTCAAGTGTGCCCGCACCAGTAGAAACTGTAGCAGCAACTGTGAATGCTTGCGTATTAGGAGCAGCAACAGATGCACTAGCAGGTTGTGTACCAATTGTGATAACAGCAAGAGCATCAGCAGCAATTCTATCATCAGTAAAGTCACCAGCAGTACCAGCAGCAACATTCAGGTGTGCCAAACACTCTGCTTTATGACGAGTTTCACCCTCAACATCATAACTCTTATAGAGCCACCAACCAGGGCCCCAAATACCACGTCCTTTGTTTGTAGCAAGTGCTGCCTCAGTAGTGTCAGCAAAAATGAGTTCTCCAGGCAGACTATCACCACCTTTAATTACATAATCAGCGACTGCTTTAGGAGCAGTGCGACGAATTGCACCAGCAAGTGAATTGTCAGTAGCACCAGCATATGCTTTATGCAATTCAATTGCAGTTGTGCTGGTTACTTCTTTGACGAGGTATGATACACCGCCAAGAACAAGGATGTCTCCTACATCTACGTTATCTGCAGCGTTCTTTGTAACAGTAGCATCAGTTTGTGTGACTGCTACATTGTTAGCAAAGGTGGCGGCATCAATTTTTCCGAGAATTGCCATTTGTCTCCCTAAAAGTTTTTTCTTAATCTTTGATTATTTATAAAAAAAGGGGAGTATACTCCCCAATAAAATACCTAATTATTAACTGCTATCAGTCTTCTTCGCGAGCTTTGATTGCTTTAGTAACAACCTCAAGAAGTTGATCATCCATATCAGTCTTAGTTAACTTAACTGCTTTAGCAAGAATAACAAGACAGATCTCAACCATCTTCTCACCAAGTTCTTCATTTTCTGGAATTTTATTAACAGCATCAGAAACAATTTTAGATGCAAGTGGAAGTAAAAAAGCCAACATAGTAAACCTCATTAGTAATGTATACCGTATATATGTCTTTAATATTTTTTTATTTTCTTACTACCACTACATCCACATCCTTCATCTACCGTTTCCTCTGAATTACAGTCGGCAGTTCCATGCACAGCACACTTACTTCCTTCTTTTGAATTGTTACATTTTGCTTCTTCTAATCCCATTTCAGTTCTCCAATCAGAGAACTCTTCTTTCTTCACTGCCTTACCAATTTCTTTACGACGTTTGGCAAGATACTTATCTGACTTATCCTTATCACCATCATTATCAATATCACCATCTTCCTTACCAACAGGATCAAGTGCTTCCATTAAATCCACCTTAGTAGAAACTTGCTTCACACCACCTTCAAATAATTTACCAGAGGAAAGTTTTGCTACCGTAGCATCCATCAGTGATGCTGAATACTGATCTTCAACGGTCTTTTTATTTTCCACTTCTCCATAACACTCCTTTCCGGCAATACCATCAGTAGATCGTTTAATTAAAGAATCCGAATAACTATCGTTGTACATTTCTTTATGGGTACTTTTTCTTTTATTTATAGATGTGGACCACTCAGGTGTCTTATTCTTACCATATCTTTCTTTCTTCTGACCAGGAGTAAGATCCTGAAGATACTCTCTGTTCTCATCAGTGCCGAGTTCATGAACTTCACTAATATCGGAAATCCAACTCCTGAATGTTTTATGATTTTCATCTAAGCAGATGACATAGTTAGGTCCACGCCTAATAATAGTACCAACATGATCATTTCCATTACGAACTTTCATCCCCTCTGGGAAAATCTCATCATTATAATACTGTTCACGGGTGTAAACCTTTGAGTATTCTGAAAAGTTATACATTAATAGTTAGATTCTATCTTACTATTTATTATTTAAAATTGGCGGGAAGATTCTGTGCAATTTCTCTCATTAAACTTCTGCAATCATTATCATTCAAAGAAGTAGGAATGCCTGATCGAAAAGTTTTAAAGTCTAACTTGTGTGCTGCTCTTCTCATTTTAGTTCCAGAGATAGTAAAAGTATCTCCATCAGCATCTCTGCTACCAGAAGATCTAATCTCAACCTTTCTGAACGAGAAGTCTTTACCATTATATTTGTGTAGGAATTGCATAGCAGAAACTCTATCAGAACCTACAAGGAATACCACCTCATCATATCCTGCCATCATAATATCCTGCAGGATAGCAACAGGATCTTTAGGACCAGAGAAGATTTTTCCTTTATGTTCAGGAAACATCTTATCCATATAATGTTTCTTCCTGTCGGGTGGAAGTGGGTTGTTACCTTTCTTATCTAAAGTCTGTGAAATATAAATGCGGTAGTCATTCCTCCCTGCTGCTTGTTTCACACCAGCAAAGTTTTCTTTATGTCCTGTGGTTGGTGGTTGAAATCTACCAAATGTAAAGTAGCAAACCTTTCCGTCTAACGCCATTGTTTCTGTAAAGTGAAATTGTTGTACGCAAACTCAAGACGATTAACAAACTTAATCATGTCACCATCCTTATGAAGGACATAACCCTCTGGGGTTGTGACCTTATATCCTTTATCAGTCTGAACAAATGTTCTGAACTCTTCTAAGTGATCTAGTTTATCTATAACCATTTGTTTCACTTCCTGCATTTCTTTATATAATGCAAGCAATGCCTTGAACTTATAGACATTATTTACAAGGTAATTTTCACTCTGATAAACAAGATTACGTTTCTTGATAAGGTTTGGAGCAGTCTTAATCCTGGCAAGTTCCTTTGTCATCTTGGCATGATAAAAATTACCCAGTGCATATAATGCTGCATCAACATTACCAATACTACGAGCATTCTTAATCTCATCATTAAAGAACTGCTTCAGATAAGTTGAAATATGAAACTTGGCATCACCTGTACTACCACTGACATCAACCAGTTCATCTAAAAAGTCTCCACAGATCACACACATACGCTCAATCTTGGTGATATAACTATTAAATTTTTGCATTTCTGATGATGAAAATCCAACCCTATGCATTGGTGTATCATTCTTAACTACCAATGCTTCATTAGAACCTTCAATATCAGCACCAGCAAGTGCTTGCATTGATTGAAAATCTGTTCCTCTGTAATGTGTATGAAAAACTATACCAATCTGAGAACGTCCTGCTGCCTGACCAATAGGATGATTTACTGGAATGCCATATGTAATAGTGTTAGGTCTGAATGTATAAAGTTGTTCTCCATTAATTGTTTCTTGCTTAAGAGTAGACTTTGTATATAAAAGATCACCCTGAAATATACCATTCATCTTCAATTTTGAAAAATACTTCAGAGAAAATTTTAATTTTTCTGCAAGGTCTCCTTCATAATATAAATCAACATCTTCTTCTGCATAACAAATTTTAGGAGTTTGGGCAAATACAGATTTAGTTCCAACAAAAAACATTCCACTGTTAGGATCTTTACCACAAATAAGTGATGGAGCACCGTCCCATTTGGTTTGCATAAAACCTTGGGACTCCTGATGACCCAGCATATTCCTTAACTCTTTCAAGAAAGAAACTGCAGCAGAACATCCTTCCGAACCATAGTTCAGCATTTCATCTTCAAGATGTTCTAGATGTTTTAGTTGGGTTACATTTGCCATTAGTCGTCGTATCCGTCTGAAGGAATGCTATAAACAGTTTCCATATTAAATTTATAACCAGACTGCAATTTATCTGGCCAAGGCAGACTCTTACCAGCTTCGTCACTGGCACCAGATGTATCGCGAATATTAAATTTCAACTCCATTGCTGGAGTACCCACAGTAATATCAATTCTTTGTCCAGTACCACTCTTACCTCCATAATGAACAACAACAGAATTCACACTAGTTGCTGCATCACATACTTGTTTGGTCATAGGAAAATTTTTAATATTATTTCCCTTCTCCATGTGAGTATAGTGATAACCATATCCAATAGATCCACGAATCATACTTTGTAATAGTGTTCTATTGAATTTTGGATTATCTACATTGCCACCACTCACAATTTTACCTAACTTTGCTTGATTGAATATTGCACAGAATCTTTCATTCTCAATACCAAAAGTTTCTAGAACTTTTTTACCAACATTATTTTTAATTTCACCACTTTCAATCTCACCCTTTGGAAATATTTTTTTAACACCAAGATTAGACATTGTTGTAGTACCACCCTTCTTAAGAGAAAGATAGATTTTTCTCTCTGCTTTTCCTTTACATTTTGTATGTAATGTCAGGTCAGTAACAATAGCACCAATATCATAATTAGATGCAGTAGCATTACCAATTTTCCACCCACTCCCTTCAAATACAATGGGTCTTTTTTTATTATCTGGACCTTCGTTGACCAACACGTAGGAACAATCATCAAGATTGTATGTTTTAATCAACTCTTTAATAAAATCTTTATATGGATTTTTGGAATAGTCACCAGTTTCAATCCAATCATTCAAACCATTCTCTAACTGTGCCTCAAACAAATTACCTGTGTTTCTTGTACCACGATTGCCCCTACTACCATCACCCCAACTAACTTTAAGTTTACTAATTTTTAATTTTCTTTTCAAATCTGGTATTGCTATCTCATCCTTTAATGCTCTTGAAAGTTTAGCGTTTGTTTTATTCTGACCATCAAATGCCAATGGGTTTTCTATCACACCATCATAATTTTCTTTAAGATAATTCCATAGACGAAGGGATTCTGCTGCAACAGATCCATCCATATGAGATACAGATTTTCCTGCGTCAGAAAAAGTTGATGGTATGAGATTATATGCCATAAAAAAACCCCTATAGGGGTATTTATATTAAAGATCTCTGGGGGTATTTATATTAAAGATCTCCTGCCTCACGTTTTTCAGATCGTTCAATACTAAATGAACCCTCAGGGTAACGAGCACTCAGTTTTTCAAAATTCATCTGAATAATTTCTTCAAGAGAAACATTGAGACCCATACATGCCTGAGCGACATACCACATGATATCTCCAAGTTCACGTTTAAGATGAAACAGATTCTCTTCGTTTACTGGTTTACCCTGAAAGATAATCTTCTTAACGATCTCAGTAAACTCACCTGCTTCAGCAGACATACCTACAGCAGCAGTAAGTAATCGCTCACTAGGAAACTCCTGTCCTTCCAGTTCTTGAAGACGATAGATAAATGCTTCATAGTCCTTGCTTTGTTCTGATGTAACAGCGTCAACAAACTCAATGTATTTCTGTGTGTCGATGGTCATAGATTAAAATTTAAATTCAGTTAACTTTGCCATAGATGATTTACTTTGAGATCTGGCAACCTCCTCAAAATTATACTCTTCCTGCCCTGAGTCAACAATGTCAACCTGAGCAGATTCCTCTACATCATACAACCTCATCTTCGCCCTGTCAATACCTATAACAAATCTTTTATATGATGTAGTATCGTTATAACGATTTTTAAGTTGCTTAATCATGAGTTGATTAATTCCTTCAAGTTCTTCTGTGCTGATAAGAGCAAACATAAAGTCTGCAGTAGCAGGAAGTCCAAAAGACTCAGAGGTATCTGTAAGATCAATATCGCTAGCGCCATACCCAGAACGAGTAGTCTGAGTAGCCGAAACAATAGGGACGTTATGTTCTGCAGCAAGTCCACGAAGTTCTTCTGCAATCGCTTTGATGTTAGTATAAGAATTTACAAGTGCTCCTTTATAACGTGATGATGCACAGATGTTTAGATAATCAATAAAGATAATGTCTGGTTTAAAACTTTTCTTGAGTGAAAGTTCATTCAGAAGTGCCTTGAAGTGTCCACTGTGCGCTGACGCTGTAGGATATTCTTTAATGATAAGTTTGCCGTTGGTCTTCTGTGCCAGTCTAGTTACTTTGGAACTGAAGATTTGTTCTGGCAGTTCTTCAATGTCCTTGATGTTTACGTTGAGCAGATTCGCGTCAATGCGTTCTGCGATTTTTTCTTCCGCCATTTCCAACGTGATATATAAGACGTTTTTGCCTTGAAGGAGTGTCGCAGCGGCCATGTGACACATAAACAAAGACTTACCCACCCCAGTACCAGCAAGTGCGATGTTGAGAGTTTTGTTAGAAATACCACCCTTCGTAATTTTATTGAAGAGAGACAGATCGAATGGGATTTTGTTTTCATTTCTATGATAGAACTCGTAGCGACTTTCATAATCTTCTATGTAGTCATGCCCAATGTGCTCATCGAATGAAACACCCAATGCTTCCTGAAGAATTGATGGGATCGCATCTTCATTTCTCTTCTCATCCTGACCATCAGCAATCTTAACACTCTCTAGTAGTGCTAAGTAAACTGCACGTTGCTTACACCACTTTTCAGTAGCGTCAAGGATCCAACGATCATCAACTTCAGTGTTATCGATGTCAGTAATTTTTACTTGCAGTTCCTTATAAGAATCTTCATTCAGATCCTTGCGATTATCAACTTCAATAGAAAGTACTTCCTTGGTTGGTGGTTGACCATAGTTAACTACAAACTCATTAATAATATCAAACAGAATTTTATCAGAGTAATCATTAAAATATTCTGGTTTCACGTAAGGAATAACCTTACGCATATAACTCTCGTTAGTAACGAGATTTTTCAGTATAGTACTTTCAATTACTTCCATCAAGATCCATAGCAGAATTCTTTTTTGGCACATTCGTCAAGTTTTTGGAGGATTTCTTCAGTGAAGAACTTCTCTGGATCCTTGTAGATAGCAGAAGGATATACATTCCCATGCTCAGTCTTAACACGGTTACCAATACGTTCAAAGACTCCGTGCTGTTGACCCAGTTCCAATAATCCGTAATACTTATCAAGTCCACGTTCGTCAAAAAATAACCTCGTTTCTACAATAGAATTTTCTTTAGTAAAGCGAGACTTATGTGCCTTCACTTTAATAATGTTACCAACCTGCTCGGTGCCATCCTTCTCCTTCTTTTTAGAGAGAAACAGAATACTAGAAGCAGCATATTTAAGACCAGTGCCACCACCCATTTCCTTAGTAGGAACATAAGCACCAACAACTTCATAAGTGTGGTTAGTAACAATCAAAGGAATGCCTGCCTGACCCAACTTCAATGACAAAATTCTAAAGATAGACTTAATCACCTGAGCACGGGTCATGTCGCGGGTCTCCTTACCATCAGTGGCATCCTGCACTTCCTTGGAAGTAGACAGCATACCCAAAGAGTCTAGCACAAAGAGGAGCGGTGGGCGATCCTCCTTCTTGAGTTTCATAAACTCATCAACAACCTTGATAGATTGTGTGCGAAACTCCTGAACTGTGGTTACAGGGACAAGACCAACTCGCTTCACATCAATATCGCGAGTTGCCATCATATCCTTAGAGATAGCAGACTCCGACTCAAAGTAGATTACCTGACCTTCAGGATTCTGCTCAAGAAAGTTCTTTACGATTGAGAGGGCAAAGAAGGTTTTACCTGTACTGGACTCTCCTGCGAGGGCGGTGACTTTGTTTTGTGGGAGACCACCAAAAATGCTCCCAGACACAAGAGCATTGAGGATGTAAGAGCCAGTGTCCACAAACGAATCACAATCCCCAGCGGCGATGCCTTCATCAACGATTGACGCAAATTCATTATCTAACTCCTTGATAACGCTGTTTAAAAATGACATAATAATTATGAAAAGAAACTGCTTAGTGAGCCAGTGCGCTCATGCTTCCACCCAATACATTCTATCACAGATTTCAGAGGTTCCAAGAAAGACTTCTCAAATTGCATCTGATGATTAATATATTTTTCTAACTTAAATTCTTTAGGAAGCGTATTAAAGAATGATATGATATTCTCACCAATAGGATTTGGTGTTTTAAGGTAGATAAATTTTACCTTTTCCCCTTCTTGAATAAGAGGAAACTTATTAGTAATTTTATACTGCTTAAGATAGTGATTATACAATAATGCACCTCTGACAGCAATAGGTGTACCCTTCTTATAAATCTCCGAATAACTCCGGTATTTTTCAAGACCATTACATCCTCTTGGGAATGAGATATCTATGTAACTTTGCTGTTGTGTTTCACGTTTGATGTCACTGATATAATCAATCATGTCATCATTGGTTCCTTTAATCATGATCTTATATGCTTCCAGAAGTTTGTCTCTGAAATATGCTGGTGTAGATGAACGTTGTGTCTCCAGTCCCATGATCTTCATCTTAGGTTCCTTATAACGAACACCCTCACTATCCCAGACATTAAGAATGTATCTCTTCTTAGCAGTCCAGATGCCACGGTTAGCGATGTTCTCGCGTTTCATTACCATCTTCTGCTGGTATGCATTTACATACGTCGCCAGTTCTTGGTAACAACTTTCAATATAAGTTTCAAGTTCCACCTTACAGATCTTATCAAGGAAGTTAACAACCTTCTCATCAGACGGCGTTCCTCCTTTGAATACGTTCTTAACAAGATCACCCAGATCAAGATAAATGGAGTCAGTGTCCACAGCAATGACATAATTTTTATCACCCGATTTTAAAATTTTATTAAGATACTCATTCATCTTATTCTCAATCCATCTGATCGAGAGTTGTCCCGAAAGAGTAATTGCTTCAGCGTTCTCCAGTCGAAAATACCTGAAGTATTCATTACCAATAGCACCATAAGCAGAGTTCAATTGGATCTTACGTGCCATCTGAATATTATTATACTTGGCGATGTCCTTAACAAGTTGAGGATCTTTAGTATTTTCATACTCTTGCTTGGCAGCAAGCATCTTTTTCTTGTAAATTGTACGCTCAGTATAAATCTTTTCCATCAACTTGGGAAGGAAACCCTGTTTCTTTGTAGTGAACAAAGTTCCGTTAGGACATAGAGTGACGCCATCCAAAGTGCTAGTATCAATCTCACCATTGAGTAGTTTATCCACGTTGATGCCGCTCACACGGTCATCTAGAAGGGTCTCAGGAGAGATATTATACTGCATGATGAGGTGTGGATACAATGAGTTAAGGTCAAAGTTCACAACCCAATCATAAATGCCAGGAACAGGTTCCTTTACATAAGCACCAGCATACTGCTGATCTTTAGTGCTCTCAGTCTTAGGGGGAATAATAATATTATCTTGTGTGAGAGCATCGTAAATGATATTGTCCCACATACGAACCTGATAGAATACATCCTCAAAGTTTACCTTAGCATCATATGCCATAGTAACAGCGAGTTCAATCAGTTTCATTTTATCTTCCAACATGTCTACGAGTTCAACGTCATGGATGTTATACTCAATAAACTTCTGCCAATCACTACGATAAAAATCCTGGAAGTTTTCAAACTCAGAGTGATCCAGTTTCTTCTGTCCAAGTTCCACAAAAGCAATATGGTCTAGACGATAAGATTCTTGGTTAGTATAAGTAAATTTCTGATATAGATCATAATAGTCAAGGGTAGCAACACCGATGATATCATAATAGATCTTCTCCTGACCCTTCATAAACAACTTACGCTCACGAACAGAGTTCCATGGCGACATAGATCTCATGTGCTTAATACTCAGCATACGATCAATGCGTCGGCAAATGAATGGCATATCAAAGAACTTAACATTCCATCCAGTGATAATATCAGGAGTTTTTTGCACCCAATACTCTAAGAACTTGAAAAGCAGTTCACGTTCATTCTCGCAATAAACATAATGAACGTCATCACGGGAGTTTTTAAACTCACCACAACCCCAAGTAATAATCTTCTTACTAGTAAAGTCTTTTACAGTAATACAAAGAATTTCTTCTCGTGCTTCCTCAACACTAGGAAATCCATTCTCTGATGTGGTCTCAATATCAAGAGACATGATATTGAGTTGACTAAAATCATAATCAACTTCCTTGGGATACTTACTCAGGATATACTGATATAAGTATTTGGTATTGCCATAGATAGTAAAATTATCTACTGCCTCATAAGTATTAACAAACTCTTTAGCATCTTTAATGCTACCAAGTTGAATAGGTTCTACACAGTCACCATCAAGAGTTTTATATTTGGTTTGATTTTTTGATGAGACATAAAGAGTCGGAGAGAAGTCTTCACGACGCTCAACCCTTCCACCTCCACTAAAACCACGATACAAAACTGTATCATTGATGATAGCAACATTAGTATAGAAATCCATCAAGCAGTAACATCACGATATAATTGTAGCAGACTATCCATAGGTTCAGTGATACTAATAATATCAGTAGACCTAATAGGAACCTGCTTTTGATATGAATATGGAATAAAATTTTCTAAAGTAAAATCTGGAGCACATCCAGTTACTACTTTAGGGTTGATGAGCATACAATCAGTATCCTCGTCAGGACGTTCTTCAATCTCCGCTATCAGAAACGTCCCAATTTTCAACAACACAATCTTCACTGTCATCACGAACTCCTACGTTTTGAATGTAACTTTCTTTAATATTATCTTGAGGATCACAAATAGTGACTATCCAATCTTTGTTAATAAAATACTCCTCTGATTTAGAAGTAGCAAGCCATGGAATGAAACTTAAAACACTATCCGATGGTTCATTAGCACCCTCATTAAGAACTGCTTGCTGAACTACTGTAACACGAACTGGTTTGATTAATACTGTACTGATAGTTTCCTGAGTATCGCGGTCAACGATCTCCCGAATATCAGCGACAAGTTCCTCCCCAGACTTGAGGAGAACTAACTGAATAGACATAAACTCCTAGAATTCAACTTTGATTATAGCATGAGGTCAGTCGATTGACAAGCTGGCAACCTTAAGATTTCTTAAATGTGCTGACATTTTATCCAAATACCCACGGTTGCGTAGTTCCTTAAACACAAGGTTCTCTACAGCAAACTCACCACCACGTTGAATAGCAGATGATCTCATGTTACGCAGTTTCTCTTTCAACTTTTCAAATGCCTCACGGTCATCTGCCCTATTATCAATCAAGAAATCAATCTTCTCCATATAGTGTCTCACCTTATTAATGATATTAAGATCTGAAAGATCTACTTCCTGATATGTGGGACGACGCAACCATAGACTATTCATCAAGGAGAATACTCCTTGACCTGAGGGGGTGGGGTCTCTTCTATCTTGAGCGTAGAGTTCAACATCGTGTCCATAGATCTGAATATTATGGGTGAGAGTCCATAATTGCTTTTTGTCTCGTAAGTAATCATCAATGAGATCAGGACAATCGGCAATGTCTTCTTTGGAAACAATAAGATGGAGGTCCAGATCAGAATACTTAGTATAATTGTAATTGGCATTACCACCCACCAGAACTACATCAATTATAGCACTATTAGGAACATTTGCAAACTCTGCCCACTCTTCTGCAATGCGAACTAGTCCCTGCATAACCTCAGGTTTCATTGCTTCACCAACCCAGATCTTAGGATTTAATTGCTGATTATATCTTAGTGTAAGTTTTAAGTCTCTATATGTTTTCATGCGTCAAATACGAATAAGTCAAACTTAGCATCATCTGCTGTGGTAGAAGTTGGATTAGATACTGTACCAATAAAAGTAGTACCATTAACCTTTTCCATATTAACAACTAGTGGATCTCCTCTACCACTACTACCGTCAGTAGAATAATGACCTTGTGCTAATAGAAGGTAACTAGCAGTATCACCATAGTCGTGAGCCATCGTAAAGGTGAACTGGAATGAACCATATCCAGCTGGAGAGTTTATAGCACCAAAGGTTGCAGTAATACCTGCACCAGTCCAAGTACCTGCTGGTGATGATCCGAAATCAGTAAAAGAAGCAGTTCCTTTATACCTAGGACCACCTGTACCTGCTGCAACACCACCTGCTGTGCTACCATCAGAAACTTTCAGGGTACCTATTGTAGGATCATAAAAAAGATCGCCCACTTTCCCAACAAAAGTAGATGCACTAGAACCACCAAGTTTTTCTAAAAATGCTCTGTATACTGACGCCATTGTTATATACTTTTTTAAATATTTATAAAAAAAAGAGGGTTGTCTGACTGTGACCAGGAACCCTCTGCGACGACGATATTCAATTTTATTTAGGCAGCAGTTAACTGATAAGTTTTTTTCTTCTGGTGATCAGGAACAATTCTCTTCAATCTGATCGTTAGAAGACCATTATCAAGTTTAACACTCGTCACTTCAACATCATCAGCAATAGTTCTACTCCAGGTAAATGAACGTCTACCAATTCCCCTCTGTAAATATTCATAATCAGGGTTATCAGTTTGAGGTTTCATACACTGAACAAACAATTTATTCGATTCAGTTTCAACTTTAATATCTTCTTTAGTGTAACCAGCAAGTGCCAGTTCTAATCTAAAGTCAACACTAGATTCTTTAATAAGATTATGCGGTGGATAATTTACATCCGAATCATGGACTGCAGCAAATCTCCTAATCCATTCATCCATACCAATACCATATCTTGATGCGTCATTCAATAGTGCATCAATGTCAGCAATGTTATACTTAACCATGTGGTCTCTCCTTAAATAAGCGAGTAACGTTGTGTGGACCCCGAAGGCATCCACAAATATTTATAGCACAACAAAAAAAAGCAGATACAGTATAAACCGTATCTGCCTATAAGGGTTTCCGACTTTTGTAGAGACCGCACGAAAAGAGTCTCAATCTTATTTATGTTGCTGTATTTGGGTCTACTTTTTTCTTACCAATATTATATTTTGCCTCAAGCGTCCATTCAACTTTTTCTTTATATGCAATAACTTTAATCTGATTCAATGGTGATACATCCTCAATTTCTTCAGGCTTAAGTACACTAATTAATTCCCAATCAACTAAAAGTTGAGTGATACGATTACGACGCTGAACGTCATTCAATGTAAGATTAGATCTCTTACCATCAAGTGCAAATAATTCTTTAAAATGAACAATATAATACCTACCTTGCTTATGCAAGATATGGCAAGACTGATAGAGTTTCTTTTCTTTCCTAGACGCAACTCCAATCCTTGTCAAAGTCTCACGGACCTTGAGGAAATCATCAGGTTCATTAAGTAATACTTCCACCATATCGGTGGGTTCCCATGTTACTTCAATATCAGTTGATGTCGTCATTGTTTACCACCTTTACTCAATTTAAGTTTAATACAATTTAGCTGTTCGTCAGAAAGAAGACTAAGAGCGGATCGTGCTTTCTCATTACTATAACCATAATAAGTTTTCACTATTTCCAGATCTGTAATTTTTTCTTTTTTTAACCACGGAGAAAATCTCCGTTTTGGTCTGACAATATTTAGCAAAAATTCATATTGTAGTTTTTTAGAAAGATGATGGTTAATATTAACCTCATTCGCCACCATGATTGTATCTATAAACCCAGACAAACACTTGTTAACAATGAATGGTGGATATTCGTTTTTGTTCTCATCAGTCATGATGTTTTGTTTCTCATGATTGATGGAGTTCAACCAATGCTTTAGTTCAGTTTGAATCATCTTAGTTGGTAATATTGACTTTTATTATATCCACTGATTATAGAAGAATGAATATCCATTGCCATGGTAATTCTAACCTCAGAACTTGTGTTAGGAGAAACCCAGTGGTAGACAGAAGAAGAAAACATCATAAGTTCTCCTCTATGATTCTCATATTTTTCTCCCTCAAACCACGTACCAACTCCAGGATCTCCTCCTAGGAAAAGATTACTACATGTCCAATCTCTTAGTGGTGCTCCAGGTGCATTAGGGTTACGATGGCAATGTCTTGCAATGCCCTCACCTTCCCTAAAAGTATTTGCCCAGCATTGAATAAATTTTTTCCTCCCAACAATAATCCTCAACTTAGGAACAATAATTGATGAGACAACTTTATCATTGAGATAGTTGTGACACCAATGTCTTCCAGTTAAAGAATTGTCAGCAGTTCCATTATGAAGATCATCACCCAAAGACTTGACATGATCTTCAGTTTCCAAGATCCTATCGTAAATGGTATCACATTCTTCAATACTAAGAAAATTTGGAATCTTAAACAGGTTCATAATTAGTTAGTAATTAGTTAGTAACAATTCAGCACGATCTTTTTGCTCATTCATATAATCTCCAGTAGAACGCATGGTATAAGTTAGATCATAAGAACATGCTAACCATTCTTTAAAACGATCTTTAACCATTTGAATGGAGTTATATGATATCATGTGACGAGCAAGGTGGTTGTCACAATCAACAGCAAACTGATCATGATCGAAACGCTTATGCAAATCTCCCTTGTTACCATAGAGGTTATCTTTGATATCATAGGGAGGGTCAGAATATATAAAACAACGTATATCATCTGAAAGAAGTCCTTCATATGACCAATTCGTAATTTTCCAATTTTGAATTATTTCTGAGTATCCTTTTAGTTTCTCAATTCCTCGCATTGAGAAGTTGGAGTTAGATGCCTGCCTGCTAAAGGATGAGGACTCAGTGAGACCAGAAAAAGAGCACTTGTTAATAACGTAAAAAGCACAAGCGCGAGATAGATGGGATTGATCATAGTCATTAACCAGTTGTTTTGATTCTAGAAATAAATTTTTTGCTGATATAGGTTCAGGATGTTGCTGTTTAAGTTTAACTAATTCAGCACATAGTTCCTCATTATAATCTTGAAGAACTCTCCAAAAATTATAGAGAGGTTCATAAAGATCATTAACCCACACAGGAATATCTGGGTTTGCTTTAGTGAAGGCGATGGCAACACTACCACCACCTAAAAATGTTTCCCGATACTCTTTAATGTCATCAGGGAAACGTGGTAGTATATACTTAGTGGCGCGAGACTTACCGCCAGGATATCTAAGTGGCGTCTTGAGAGACTTCAAAGTTTGGTTCATGATATTTAAGGTATTCCCAGAAGGTCATTTTAAGTTCTTTCTGTGTCATCCCACAATGAGCGGCAGCAGCAGGAAGATTCATAGAAGCATAGAAGAGACCTTCATGTGCTTCCTTCACATTTTGAGGTGTAGTTTTTTTTATTTCCATTAAAGAATCAATTTCTTCTTTTCAGGAGTTGCGATAGAAGAATACATTTGCTCATACTGAGAAACAATTTCTTCTGCTGCATCAGCCATATATACCACGAACTTAGTAGATATTGTGATTTCTTTTACTTCTTTACTAATCATCGGAGACCATGCTACGAATTGTAGTGTGCCCTGCTGTGTAGGAACACCTACAATTCCATTCTTTAGTGTAAGGTGATAGTCTGTGCTTTTGATTACTTCAGCAATCACATCCTCTCCAGAGGACATACGAATCAGTTTTACGTTCATTTGAATTGACACTCCATCATAATTTCGGTTAAACATGCCAGGAGATTAATCTCCTGATCGGCAGCAAACGCTGCCTGGTATTGATATTTAGCGATTACTAAAACCGCTGCTGGAATAGTGGAAGGTGTGAGAACATCATACATTGCTTCGTAGATACGATGGATAACCATATTAAAATCATTATCCAGATTAGCAACTACCCACTTGCGAACAACATTAAACTCTTTATTTTTCAGAGCATCCACAAGTCCTTTAAGATTGATATCAGTAATCTCAGCAAGAATACCAGTATCAATGCTACCAGTATTACCATACTTCTGAAGTTGGTTCAATACACGACGCCAATCTGGGAAGTGAGTTTGAATCAGTTCTGCAACAACCTTCGGATCATACTCAACATTTTCACCCTCAAGTATAGACCTGACACGGTTGAAAAATTGCCCCGCAACAGATGCCTTTTCTTTTCCTTTATAGGTGAAGTCAATGACTGAACATCTTGATTGGATGGGATCAATGATTTTGTTTTTGTAGTTGCAGGTGAAGATGAATCGGCAGTTGCTATGATACGCCTCAATAGAACTCCGTAAGAGGAGTTGTACATCGTTTCCTGTGTTATCTGCTTCATCAATAATGATGACTTTGTGCTTACTTCCTTGAAGTGATACAGTCGTTGCAAAAGTTTTTGCTTGGTTCCGTACCGTATCTAGAAAGCGTCCTTCATCAGATCCATTAATTACAATGTAAGATAGGTTTAATTCTTCACACAATGCCTTAGCGGCAGTAGTCTTACCAACACCAGGAGGACCAGCAAGCAGAAGGTTATTCAACTCACCAGCAGCAACCTGTTGCTTAAGATCACGTTTGATACTGTCAGGAAGAATACAATCGTCAATCTTACGAGGGCGATATTTCTCCACCCATAGATACTGGTCATTCATAATAATTTATTCAAAGATGGGATAGATGCGTTGCCGCTGTTGCTGCCGCCACATGATGCGTTGCCGCATTTCTTTCAGTTGATCTGGATCATTACCATAATAACCCATATTCATGTAAACACAATCCATATAACGTAAATCATTACGTTCAGCATCAACGGTAAAAGTGTCACAATACTCTATAATTTCTTGAGGCACTTCTACTTTTTGATAGTTATAATCAATAATCATAATCAGTTTGAATCAGGTTCAAGAGCAATCCAATAAGTAACAGGAATGCTCTTATTAGTAAAACAACTAATAAGACGCTTCGACATCACTACATCATAATCACCTTTGATAAGTTTCAAGTTCTCAACTTTCATATTGAGGACAAATTCATCATCAGTTTTTCCGACATTAATAGAAAAAGTATTTGATGTATCATTCTCTTTATCACGAACAACAACAGTAACATCAGTGCTATCACCAATCACAGAAAAATCTGGAAGTTGATAAACAGCAGCAGCGCGAATAAGACTTTGAATATCTGATTCACTCAAAACAAATTTTACATCTTCAGATGGAACTTTGATGCCATGATCAGGAGCTTGCTTAATCAGACTTGAATCAGCAAAGAAATACTTCATAGAAGAACGATTGTTTTGTATTTTCACATAATGGTCGCTACCAAACTCCATGTCTGCGCCATGCATCAATGACATACCACCAAGAAACTCATTAAGATCATAGATAGAAAAATTCTTAGGGAAAGTTTCTTCTACTTTTGCCTCAGCAAGAATGTTTTCTGCTACTGAAATAGTGCGAATAGTATTTCCAGACTTTACAGAAATAGACTGATTGATGCCAGAAAAGTTCTTGAGAAGATTGAAAGTATTTTGTGAGAGTTTCATAGTCATTGAGGATAAGGTTCGCCAGTGCGTTCATGTAGACCGGAGAAATGATATAGTAAAACGCAATAATGAATTGCTTTCAAGATATCCATTTTTGATTTACCACCTTTCTTACCAAATCGGGAAAGATATTTAATAGCATTAGAACGGCAGAAAGGTTCTGCGTCTCCAATTGCATCCACTAAGTCAAGTGTCTGAGTCTTAGACTCTTGAGATGTATAGTGTGCTTTATATGTGCTTGAAAGATAATCCTGTACTTCACGAAGTGTTAGATCTTCTTCATACTTCCAAAAATTATTATTAGACATTCGGATAACTCCATCAGTCGCCATTGGTCAATTCCTCCATTTTACTAAAATTTTTCACTTTATCAAATTTGAGAACCCGGTCGAATTTCTCGACCATGTGCTCTCGATGCGAGATAATAAACAAATTGAGATCATCCGTGAAATTCCTCAATATGAATGATAACTCATCAGTGCCTGTGTTGTCAAGTGAGCTGTCAAAAATCTCGTCCAGGACTAGTAGGTTGGTGTCTACGCTGTTCTTAAGCTTAGCAACAGACCTCCATGTTAGCATAAGTGCGATGTCAATGCGAGACTTCTCACCCTCTGAGAATGATGCATAACTGAAATCATCCCTATAACGAGACTTGATAGTCTCCTCAAAACTCTCACTGAGTGTGAAGTTCACAAAGAAATCCATCTGCTGTAGATACTGGTTGATGAGTTTATTCATCACTGGAAGATATCGTTTGATAATCCTAGTTTTAATACCAGTATCCTTCAGCAGGTTAGCAGCAACGCTGTAGTAATCTTTATTCTCTTTATGAGCAGCAAGAATACTTTCATAACCCACACGCTGATCGTTAAGATTATTCAACTGTTCCTGCTGTTTACTAGAATCATTCTTAATATCTTGGATACTTGTAATTTCAGATTCTAATTCTTTGATCTGCTTATTCATATGATTGATGAGAGAATTATTCTTATCAATCACACTATAATGTTTACGAATGTCATCAGAGACTTCTGTGTATTCAGAAATTTGTCCTTTGACTTCATCTATTTGTTGCTCTAATATTTCCCATGCATTTTTAGTCTCTTTAATAGTATCATTGTTTTGATCTATCTTATCAGTCTTGAATGTTTCAGAAAGATTTTGCTTGCAGGTGGGGCATTTATCATTTTTAAAATAAAAAATATTTTCTTTTTCTAAGTTATTAATTTTAGTTTTAAATTTTACTTTAAATTCTTTTAAATTATCATACTTTTTTGAAAGTTTATCACCATCAAACAACAGGGACTGTCTTTCTTTAATATATTCATTAATATTATCATTTTCCTGAACTACACCATCACTTTGCGTAATGAGTTTACCAATTTTATCCTGCTTATAATCAATCAGATTATCACTTTGCGTCTCAAGTTCCTTTATAAGTTCTTCTTGTGTCTCTATACGATGCTTTACTAGACCAAGATCATTTTCCGTGAGGCGAATATCATCGTTTAATCGCTTCATACGATCTTTTAGATTAATATTCATGGTAGAGAACACTTGAATATCTAAAAGATCCTCAATAATTTCACGACGTGATGCTATCGGCAGCTGCATGAATGGAATGAACGTAGAAGATCCTAGAACAACAATCTGTGTAAACGATTTATAGTTAAGTTTGAGGATCGTTTGTTCTAGGAACTTCTGCTGATCTCCAGCAGCAGCATCTTGGTTCAGCATTTCTCCATCAACATAAACCTCAAAGAGGTTAGGTTTCATACCACGGATAACTTTATACTTTTTATTACCTTGAGAGAACTCAACTTCTATAAGACAATCCTTACCATTAATAGCATTAACAAGTTGAGGTTTGTTAATCTTACGAAAGGGTTTATTAAACAACACAAATGTAAGAGCATCAAGTACAGTACTTTTACCAGAACCATTCCTTCCGATGATTATATTGTTAGTATAAGTATTGAGAGTTATCTCAGTAAAATTATTTCCACTAGATAAGAAATTTTTATAACGAATAGTTTCAAAACTGATCATGGTGTGATGGTGGAATAATAAGTTCGTCTGGAGCAACAACAGTATATTTGTAACCTGTGTTTTCACACATTTCAATCATGGATTTGCTATCCACCTCAACAGGACTCATTTTAGGAAAATCATCTGCTTCTAATAAAATAGCAAACCGTATTGCATCTTCTACTTCACTAAACAATAGTAATGTTCTTTCATTCCTACCGTTTGAAACAGCATACGCTCCTTCATTTTCTTTGTCTCGTAAACAGAGTATATACATTATACCACCTCCAGTGCCTCCACGTAAAGAGACTTCATAATCTCTTTCAATTTACCGCTGTCTAAATTAGTATTAAGTTCTTCAATATATTTTTCTAGAATAGTTAAGGTATCCTCATGTTCCAATTGAATGTCTTCATCCTCACTTTCCTCAGTAGAAAAATCTTCAATAATCTTAAGATCTAATGTGACATCTTGCAAAGAATTAATAAGATAATCAAACCCAGTGTAATCAGTTTTGTTTTCTACAACAACTTTTACTACAGTATTTTTATATTTATCAACATCTAAATCATAATAATCATTCTTAGTATCATCATAGAATATTTTATGAAACATTTCATATGGATTTTTAATATACTGCAACTTTAAAGTTTCTGTATCAAAAATATAAAAACCACGTTGATCGCCATAATCATTCCAATACATCTGATAAGAGTTTCCAAGATACTTGAAGTTCCCTTTCTTACTTTTGGTGTGAAAATGACCTGACATTACCAGTTCAAATTTATCAAACTCATTAGTATTGCGACCGTGATTACAAATGTAAGTAGGATTAGTTTTAAATCCTTGCATCTCTAAATGTCCCAGAACTACTTCAGCATCTGTGTCACGTAGAATATTAACACTCTGCTCTTCGTTCTGATCACATATCCATGGCAAATAAACTACCTTACGCCCATCCAGAATGACCTCAGAGGGTTCTGAATATACATTCAGGTTAGAATACTCAAGAAGCAGTGCTTCAAGCGAGTTAATCTCTAGAGTGTTCTTATAGAAAGCATCATGATTACCAACCATCATATCCATAGTAATACCCTTCTCCTCCAAAGGATTAAAGATATTTTTCCTCGCCCAATTAAGAGACCAGAAATCGATGTTACGACGGATATCAAACACATCACCCAAGTGGATAACGTGCTTAATTTTTTTCTTCTTTAATGTAGGAAAGAAAATATCATTATAAAATTTTAGAAAAAAATCATGATAATCTTGATTGCCTTTCTTAAACCCAAAATGAGTATCAGTAATCAGGGCAACTTTCATTTTCTAGTTTTCTGCTCGATGTTTTGTTTGATACTATTGTATTCTGAAGGGGAGTAATTCAGTTCATTCTTATCAGCATGGAGAACTTCATCGTATCCAGAACGCTCAAGAATTTTGCTTTTAATTTCTAGTTGCTTCTTTTCTTTTTGAATTCTTCTTAAGAATGCATAGTAAATAATCTGAGTAAAGTATGCAAAAGGATTGCCACGATTAGGATCAAAATTATCAATATACTGAACACAGTTCTCGATACCATCCGAGATCATATCCTCACGAAAAGGATAGTTAATGAAGTTGGGACGATACGACAGATGCTGTGCGATCTTCAAGAAGCACTCACCAATATAATTTGGTATTCTAGGACGATCCGTCTCTTCTGTCAAGGCTCTGTTAACTTTGACCTTATACTCAGAGAGTGCTGCAAGGAACTCTTTATTATCTACATAATGTTCTGGCTTCTTTTTAATTCTCATTTTAATACATGTATCCAATTACTATGTGTATTTACATTATAACACACTTCAACCGAGCTTGACAACATTGGATTTTATCTGTAGAATAACTCTGTAAGGGTTCAAGAGACAGAATATCTTTAGTATTTCTTGAATATTTCTTCAAAAAAGATTCTAGCATCCTTTACCGATGCGCGATATCCTTTGTATTTTTTTTGTGTAGATCTTCTTTTAATTTTTTTACTAAATTCTTTTTCACGATTACTAATCTCATTAACTGCTTTCTTATAATGAGAAAGTCCTGGTTCAATAAGTTCATTAATAGTTATAATTTTAGCATCCTTTATAAAAAAGAAATTGTCAGTTGTTGATTTGATCCACTTAGATAATTTTAATCCAGATGATTTTACATCTTCAAAGACTTCAAGGATACTCATATCCTCTAACAGTAAAGGATTGTTAACTATCAGACCTTCATCATGAACTTCAACAAAAGCGACAATCTCTTCTCCAGTCATTAATTTAATTGTGGCGAAGAATTTATCATTCATTTTTTTATGTTTACGGGGATGATTTCATAATTAAATTGCTCCTCATTGTAAACTTTAATTCTTTCCTTTAAATGATTGAGAGTATAGTTGATGTAACTTCCTCTGGAAAAATCATCTGCAATGTCATAAAGTACTGCTTGTGATTTATTATCTCCTTTACGCAGAACCCTACCAATAGATTGTAGATTTCTAATTCTAGACTTGCTAGGAGAAGCAAAAATAATGTTATGTAGATTTTTAATATTGATACCAGTAGAAAAGGTTCCGTAGGAAGCAATGATAACGCAGTTATCATTTATTTCTGCTAACTGTCTAATATTCTCACGTTCAGATGCCTCCACACCACCATGAACAAAGAATACTTTTTTGGTATCTCCTATAGTATTATTTATGAGATCAAAAAGTGGTTCACCATGCTTCTCGACATAGTTAAATAACACTAGAGTATTTCCTTGAAGATCAGATACTAAATTTTTAACGAACACATTTCTCTTGTCATGTGTTACAATGTATTCTATCTCATCTTGATAGTTCGCAAACTTATACGATTCATGTTTGAGAGCAAGAATTTTAATTTTAAGTTGCGTCAGTTGATCGCGTTGCATTAACTCAGTGGTGCTAGTAACTCTATCTGAGACACCAAACAATCCTTCCAATACTAGACGATGTGTTTTAGTTCCATCCAAAGTTCCTGTAAAACCGATGCGATACTTTGCATCATGAAGTTTAGTCATAATACTGGTGAGAGACTTTGCTTTGAATGTATGGCATTCGTCTCCAATCACCGCAGTATATGAATCAAAGTATTTCTTAGGAAGTTTATAGATTGACTGCCATGTAGTAATGACTACAGGAGCATCAGATACTTTCGCTTCACCTTGATAGATCTTATGGCAATACTCTTCGGGGTTCCATCCATAGGATTCAAAGTCTTTAAATAACTGTGTGACTAGTGATATACTAGGAACGATGATTAAAGTTTTAAGATTAGTAGCAGTGAAAAATCTAACTAGGGCATAGATCATAAAAGATTTGCCAGACCCTGTAGGTGATAGGATGATCTTTCTATAATTTCTTAGTGCTTTGAATACAGCATTATACTGATAGTCTCTGGGTTTAATCGCAGTTCCTTCAGTAAGATAATTCAGATACTCCCTTACTGTCTCTGGCAGAATATCTGGATCGTAATCAGTAGGTTTACCATAATATTCATTGTCAATCAAAGAACAAGTATATTCTCTTTCATCTGCCCATTCAAAAAGATATGTAAGAAGTCCGATATAAAGTTGACCGTTACCAGGACTAAACAAACGAATTTTTCCATCCCACATTCTATTCTTAAATTGTGGCATGAATTTTGCATCAGGAACTTCAAAAGTAAAATACTCACTCAGTTCTTGTTTAATATATGGTTCACAATCGATTTGAAGATATACTTCATTTCTTTTACCAATAACAATATCTGCCATTACCTAATACCTTCAATAAATGATTTCCACTCAATGGCATTTTTAATTTGATATGATCGAGTGTTTATCATTCTGATAACACTCTCAAGATATTCGATAATAATATCGTATATATCTATTTTTAATTGTAAATCCTTGATGTCAGGATCAGATTCAATATACATGGTCAAATCTGATTTGAGAAGTTTTAGGTCAAAAGGATTTTTCCTATAATCTTCTGGATCTCCTTTACCTGAATAATATTCAAACTTACGGCGAGTAAGTTGCTTTAAGTTTCCTACTGCTTGTTTCTTTTTAAATCTATACTCTGAAAATATTTTAAAATATTTTGAATGTAGTTGTGGAATACTAAGTGAGGCATTGTCTAACTCAACAGGATCAATTTTTGCATCCCGTTCCCACATCGCTTGGATTTCATCAAAAGTCATTAACTAATCACTTTACCATCATACTTAATTCTATATATGAGATATTTAAAGGTGGCAGTTGCAGTGAGATATTCAACTCCAGTTTCAGTCGAATCAAATACTACGGGAGACAATGCTACAGGAAAAGCATTATCATATTCAATTAAAATCTTGGATTGCCAATTGCTATTTAAAACTTCTAATACTATCTGACCTTCAATAGGATCTTCATCAGTATCATATTCTTCTGCGAGACCGGTTTTTTTCAACCACTTATGAATAGTAGCATAGTTAGACATATCCTCATCAATTAAAAATTTGATAGTAAGATCATCAAATTCAGTCTCCGTTCCTGCAATAGAATAGTCTCGGAAAGGATTGGGAATTGTGATGTCTGTGATTCTGATACCAGGAATATCTACTGCCTGACATAAAAATGATACTTTAGGAAATTTTAAAATTGATAATTTAAATCCTTGAGGTGCCAGATAGTTTGCATTATCAATTTTATCAAGTAACCAATTTGCCTGGGTCATTTTTTTATTTTTTAAATATTTAGGTCTTACTTATCCTCATTTCTCATATCATCATGCAACCTATCAGTAGCATCTTTTTTCATTTGTTCTTCTAATTTAGACTTAGAAGCTTTTATACCAGCAAGTCTTACCTCTAAAGATTCTTCCCATAAATTAAGCATCTTAAGTCTCCATTTTTTATGATCTTCTATACTCATTCTTTTACTGCAAATCATTTATTTTTAAACGCAGGTCTCCTCAAATATTTAGATAAAAAAAAGACCCCTTATGGGGTCTGTTGTATTTTTTAGTCTAAAATTGTCCTGCAAACACGTTTACATGGTCCTTGTTTTAATGAATCGCATTCAATCAAACATTCATAATAATCATTTAATTTTTGATATTCTATTTCCGCTTGTTCTTTTTCAAAATGTTGCCATTCGGATAATTGACCTCTCGATAATAGGTTATGCATAACATCCTCGATAGATTTTTGCAAACTTCATGACAATGGAATAAGGTTCATGGTACTTCCTAATTCTATTACTATGTATGGAAATACGCACAAAATTTCAGTAGAATTTTAACAAAAAGAAATGCCTACGAGTTTATACTCATAAAAAAAAGACCCCCTGAGGGGTCTTTATAAACCTGTGTGAGGTTATATCACATGAGGTTGGTAACACGTACACGTCTGTAGTAAACGTTGGTGTTGACATTACCAGCAGCAACTGGATCGGAATCTGAAAGAGCAGTCTCGCCCTTAGAGAAGGGATTAAGAACCATGCCGTAGCGTGTCTTAAATCCGATTTTGGGCTGGAAGGTGTCAGGACCAATTGCACGAACCATCTGGAGAGGAACGTAAGGGCAATAGAACAGACCAGCATCATATGCTGATGTACCTTTATAACCAGCGATAAAGAACTGAGCAGCGTTAGCGCCCTCAGAAGGAAGTGCTGAATAAGGATCGATGTAAACGCGAATGCGACCGTTTAGCGTACCAACGAAGGTGCTGCCGGTGTCATCAACGTTAAGACCAGTATTAAGAGCAGGGTTGTAGTCAAGGACTCCAGCCATTGACAGAGCAGAAGCAACATCTGAAGAACAGATGAGCATGTTGCCCTTCCCTCTACGAGTCTCTTTCGCGATGGCGTTCATTTCACGCTCAATTTGGAAGAGAAGACCCTTGAACTTCTCAACACTCCAACGTCCATTGGAGTCAACGTCGAGGTCGAAGGTTCCTTGTGATGCGGTGTTCTGCTGAGCACCAGGCTTGGCGGAACGGAAGACTGTGCGAACGACTTCTCTGTTGATTTCCGTAAGGATCTCAGCAGAAAGGATGTTAGCAAGTTCAGTCTCAGCGTCAAGACCGTGGATTGCCTTCAGGTCTTGGGCGAGTTCAATGCTGTACTCAGCTTTCAGAGCGCGGCTCTTAGCGGTAACAGCAATCTTCTCAATGCTGAATGCCATTTCTGGGAATACGCTAGCAGCGGCTTCGCCAAGTGCTTCAGCAGTGGTTGTTGCCATTCCACCAGAAGAAGCATAAGTACCACTGTCGTTAAGAACAGCAGGGTTAGTTCCGCCTGGTGCAGTACCACCAGCAGAGTTGGTGGAGTTGTATCCAGTACCAGACCATGCCTGGTTGACTTCGTTGTAGAATGTCTCGTCGCCAGTCTGTGACTCGTAACGTGAGCGCATTGCGAAGATAAGTCCAGTAGGACCGTTCATGGGTTGAACGCCACAAATATCATAGGCGATCAGGTTAGGCATTGAACGACGGATCAATGAGATCAGTACGGGGTCAAAACCTGCTACATTTCCACTTCCTGTGGTAGGTGAATTGATAGGACCAGCGTTTGTAGGCGCTTCGGTCAACATTCTCTCCTCACGGAGGAATTTTTCTTGGTTCTCCAGTAATTGTGAAGTAACGGCTTTCTTGTAACTATCTTTGATCTCAGGGAGATCGCCATGAGACAGAACAGGTGCCCACTTCTCTTGGAGTTGTTCGGTATTGAACATTAGGTGCTCCTAAAAGTTTTGTTAGTTGTGAACTATAATTTATTTATAATATAATTAAATCACTTGCTATAACGAGCGATTGCGTTTACATAAGAAGCCATGTGAGCAGGAACTTCCTTCTCAACAACGGGCTCAGATTCTTCTACGCTTTCGTTGACTTGAGCCTTGGGGAAATAGTTTTCCTTAATGGTCTCAATCTTGTCACGATATGTTTCCTCAGCAGTAAACTCTACACCCTCAGCAAGTGAGGAGAGTTTTTCTTTCTGAGTATCTGCTAAACCTTGGGATACTTCTACAACGATAGATTCTTTTACGAATTCTCCCAGAGCAGAGTTTAATTCCACATTTTTTTCAATTTGTTCGTTGAGTTTTGTCTCCATCTCATCTAGTTTGTTAGTCATCCCCTCAACCATATTGTACTTCTCTTCAGGGATTTCCATGTAGTGTTCATTGAACACACCCTTCAGAGCAGACATAAATGACTCAGCAATTTCGGTACGAATACCTTCATCAATTGCGAGTTTGTTATCGTTAATCCATTGCTCTACAATATAATTCAAGAATGAGTCAACCTTAGTGGTCATCTCTTCCTTGATCACGTCAATTTGCTCATTTAACTGAGCAGCATACTTTTCTTCTAAACGTGTTGTTTCTTCTGTAATTTTAGAATTAACAGCAGCAGTGAAAATTGTTGTTGCCTTTTCTTTGAAACCTTCAGAAAGTTCTTCGCCATTGACAAGAGCGTCAATGTCAGCAGAAACATCAACTGTTTCTAGAACTTCTTTAGTTTCATCGACAGCCTCTTCTTTCTTAAGGGAAGGCTTTGCGTCTCCACCACCACGACTGACACTCTTGCCAGACATATCCTTACCGCCTTCTAATTTAGGCATAGGATCTTGCTTGCCTTCGCCCGAGTTAACTGCAGTCTTAGACTTTTTAACTGGAGCAGCAGCCTTAGCACCAGAATTTTCAAATTTACCTGCATGACCTTCGGAAGATCCGGCAGCCATTGGTTCTACATTAGCAACTGCAACTTCAGCGCCTGATGCACTAGGAAGATTTGAACTTTCTGCTGGAGCTGCGCCAGCAGTTACAGCATTCTTCATTTCTGTAACGGTATCAGCATCAAAATTTTCTGATGCGAAATCCTCAAATTTCTCGTTTAACGAATTAGCCATTTAAAATAACCCCGTATGGATACTTTTGATTTTCTATAACTTATTTATTAAAATTACAAGTTAGAAAGCAGTCTTTCAAACCCCTCAAGGATTTTACCCTCAAGTTGATTGCGAGATACACTATCTAACTCTTCTTTAATTTTTTGAACCTCTGCTTCTTTAAATGCTCCGTTATTCCAAACCCACTCTTTTCCTTCCATAATTCCGTCAACAAAAGCGTCGGGAGCAGAAGGATCTGCTACGATATCGGCAGCAGTAGTAAGCATGAAATCATCACGGACATAGTTAGAACCATCTTTCGGTTCCAAACTACCTACACCTCTAGAAGAAACTCCAAGTTGTACACCTTCACGAAGAAGGTTTTTTGCAATCTGACCCATAGGGGTTTCAAGCAGTTTTGCCTTACCAATATAATTTGAACCATCTTGGTAAAGTTCCACAATCTTATGTGAAACACGATCAAGGTTGATGGTAGGACCATCAGGATGACCTAGTTCACCGAGAGCACGGGACTTCTGTACAAAATTTTCATTGTAATTAGTTACTTCGCGCTGAAGAATAGGCATGGGATATACACGACCATTACGATTTTTTAGATCGCCCTGGAGAAATACTCCCTGAATGTATGTATATTCTTTTCCGTCCTTCTCTTCAGTGAGGAGTTCAATATCCTCAATGTGCTCTACGATAAGTTTCATGGTTCTTCTGTGGGTTCGGGTTCTGTGGTAGGTTCTTCAGCAGATGCTTCTACTTCAGGAACTTCAGACTCAACTTCAGGTTCTTCTTCAGTTGGGTTCATTAGTTGAGTGGAATACTCTTTTTTATAAGTATCCAATGCTTCAGATGCCTTGGCATAAAGCACATCAATCACTTCATCAGATGCAACGGAGTTTTCTCCATTAACAATTTGATCAATCAATTCTTTAGTTACACTCATAATAGTAAATATAATATTATAATATTATTTAGTTTTCAACGTCTTTAGAAGTTTGTGCCTTCATAGGAGGTTTAGTTGATGTAGCAACTGGACCTCCTGCTGGTGGAACTGGAGCATTGGGATCTTCCACTGGCATGACTGGAATATCCATGAGTTCACCAGATTTTTTCTCTGCTTCAATTTGCTTGCGGAGTTCTTCAATTTCAGATTCTTTTTGTTGTAAAATCTGACGTTTGACATAATCATTAGAGTAGTAAACACCCATGAAAGGTTGCATTCTTTCTACGAGGGTTAATCTTTCACCAATCATTTCAATGTCTTTAAGTTCAGTGAAATGGTTATCGAACAGGAAGTCATATTGAATATGCTGTTCCATCATCTCCCAATCATCTGTGGTGATAACACCTTTCAGAATGAGTTGGGTCTTCAACATATCATTGAAAAGATGTGCAAATTCTTTACGCAACCTTCCAACAAATTTTATAAACTTAAGTTCATCACGCAGGATCTCATTAGAACGTCCTAAACTAAATCCCTTTTCCTCGCCCACGCGAGATGGTGGGAGATTAAGCGATTTGTAGAGTTTCTTCAGGAAGTATTCAACGTCCTTCAGTTCTCCAAGGTTTTGAGCACCAGGAAGTGTGGTAATCTCTGTTCCTCTACCACCTTCGCGACGAGGTAACCAGAAATCTTCCAGCATACTCATGAATTTCTTATCATCACGAATCTCACCAGTGCTGGCATCATATACCAGTTTATTTCTATAGCGAGACATAACCTCTCTAAGGTATTGCTCTGCCTTAACTTTTGGAAGATTGCCAACATCAATATAGAAAATTCTACGCTCTGGTGCGCGTGACATTCTGTAGATAACCAAAGAATCTTCAATCATTCTCAGTTGGTTAACTGCCTTCAATGCCTTATGAAGATATGATAAAGGAAGATTATTATTCAGATCAAGCAAACCTGACGACACAAATGTAATTGCATCAGGAGAAATTTTTACGCCTAACTGATCGTTACCTGCAATTGAAACAGTTGCTTTACTATTAAATACACCCTTGGGGTTATACAAATAGTATTCAGTAATATTTCCATAATCAACTTTTCCATTACTATCTGTAGCAGGCTTATCTTTCTTTTTAACCTCACGCATTTTTTTGATCTTTAGTGGATCAATATAGCGAAGTTCTTTAATGCCCTCAGTGGGTTTGTTTATATCAATTACCTTATGATAATAAAGTCTGCCATCAATGTACCAACGCCTGAAAATGTGGTAGCATTTTTTGTCAAACTTAATTAGTCTTTTAAGTTCAGCAAATTCTTCTCGAATTCTCTTCTTGATTGAGTCACTTACTTCAAGATTAGAGAGTTCAATTTCTACTGGTGAATCATCACCATCAGCAACGATTGCTTCGTTGACTACTTCATCAATCGCAGAATCTACTTCTGGATGTAATGATACCTCGCGATATTTTCTGATCTGCTCAAATTCATTTTTTGAGATGCCTTCAATATCGACATATTGACCGTAATAACCTCCAGCAGAGATTGTTACGGTCCCATCATCGTTATTGGGAGCAACAGGAGATAATAACCCCTGCTGCTTCTTTTTCTTTTGATTATCTTTGTCTAAAGAAAATCCGAATAACTCCGCCATTGTATAAATGAACTACGTTTTACTGTAGTTATTTATCACGTAATTGAACTTGCCCCTACGTCATCAGTTTCCCACCAGTCATACTGGAATTCAACTGTATATTCAGCAACAGTATTATTATTGTCATATGACAAGTCAATCTGAGCGATATTGCTTGGGAAAGCGTTGTTGAACTTGTATGATCTTACGACGTTATGAGGATCATTAGGATCATCTCCAGAAGAAGTTCCTCTACCAAGTTGATCAACTTGTAAAGTAGAAGCGAATTCTGAAGTATATCCAGCACCGTCGTCATGCTTATTCAGACGATCCATCCACTTCTCAAAGTATCCTCTGAGTGTCATATCTTCGTCTGCCATTACGGTAACAGTCCATGATTCAAACGTCCTGTCTCCAGGAAGTTTGATAACTCTACCTCTGAAAGGAACTTCTACAGTTCCAACACTGCTGGCAGGGATACCAGCAGAACGACATAGGAATGAAAATTTGCCATCACCAGCTTTTACGTCTGAAGCATTATCAATAGAATTGATGTTTGCCTCAAGCTCTACTACGCTTACGCGGAATAGATTAGGACGAAGACCGTAACCAATTTTTCCTTTGAATGCAGTTAAGTTTGCCATTGTTTGATTATCTCCTTATTTGTATTTATTGTTAATCAAACTCTACCAACTACTTCATCAAAACTAACACCAGTGCGGGTAGCAACAAATGTTAGAGTGATGTAGTTGATTGATCTTGAAGGCTTGATATAGATGTCAGCGACAAATTCATTTCTATCGATAACGTCAGGAGTGTTATTTGACTCATCAGCAACTACGAGGAAATCAGTCATGCCTCTTCTCGACTGAATGTCACGCATGTAGTTGTTTACTTGCGTAGCAAAGTTATTGCGAGTAGTTACATCATTTAACTCAAAGAGTACACTCTTAGAGAAGTCTTTGATTGTTCTCTCAAGAATGAGGAACAAACGACGGACATTAACGCGGTCGAAAGCAGAAGGACTGCGAAGAGCAGTTTTATCTCCATAAAGAACAATACCCTGACCAGGGAATGAAACGATTGGATTTACACGCTTTCCATAAAGTTCATCTCTTTGTGCTTGATTAGGATTGTAAGCAATCTTAATAGCATTTCTTAAGTTACCTCTGTTAAAACCGGCAGGTGAGAACCATGCTTCGGCAGTTTCTGAAGCATTTACACAAAGACCAGCAACATCAGCATCGCAGGGGATCCAACGATATGAATCATTAAATCTGTCGTAGATATACTTATAGTTGTTAGCGAAAACAGCGTATGAAGAACTATCACTGATTGATTCAAAGAAATCTACAACGTTTGCTGTCTGAGTAGCAGCAGTAGCAGCACCAGATCCAATAACATCAGATTTTTGTGGTGAAACAATAGTAATACAATCTTTTCTAGTATTCGACAGATTGATTAAAGAATTTGCTTTAGCAAGACTTGAAGGACCGGTGAGAATGTAATCAATCAACATGGTCTCAGTGTCGGAGAAGACATCGAGATATGTTTGAGTTTCGTTTCCTACATTGTAATTCTGATAGTCAGTACCAGCAGACAATGTATAAGACTTAGGTCCATAAAGGTTGAAGTCGCTTGCTGGAGTAGCAGCATCAGACATATCTACACCACTTATCGCTCCACTATCAGCATCTTCGTAAGCAGTTACATAGATATAATTTGAACGACCTTTGATAACGTCCTTGAAGAAGTTACCTTCCCCTTCTGTAGTCTTAGCACCAGGTGCTTTTGATACAAAAAGAATTTTTTCAATAATTGTATTTGATGTTCCGGTAACACCACCAGTTGCATCAATAACTGCGAAATGAATTTCATCATTAGCACCACCTCTCGCAGCAGCGTAAGGTGAAGTGCCGGGTCGAGGTGCAATTGCACTCCACTTAATTCCTGATCCTGATCCAGTTTCTGCAAGTGTTTGCTCATCATACCAACCTGTTACTGATTGAACAGTTAGATCAGCACTTGCAGCACCAGCACCAGAAATGATGTCGTCCTTAGCGATTAAAGATTGTCCTGCGTCTAGAACAACTGCGATTGTTAAACCATTAGTAGAGATGGAATAAACATGACCTGTGTTTCCACCGACATCGATTGCAGCACCTACAGTAGGAGCAGTGTCGTGTTCAGCATCGAGTGTAATAATTTGATCCGCACCAGCATCAATTGATACAACCTGCAGTGCATTACCCCATGTTCCAGGAGTTTTGGCAGCAAATTTATAAGCTTGTGAACTCCCTTCAAAATTAGCTTCGTAGTCACCTAAGTTATCAATATTTACCGATGTTGTGCCATTGGAATTAGCATTAGTTAAATTTCCAGCAACAGCACTAGAAATTCTTGCTGCTTGAAGATTGCCACCGTAGTTAAGAAACTCGGAAGCAGTAAACCAAAATTCGTAGTTGTCTGCGGTTGGCTTACCGAAAGTTGAAACGAGTTCTTTCTCGTTCGTAATTAATTTTGCAACGCCTACTTCGCCTTTCATGAAAGGACCAGCAATAGCGCCGATATTGGTAGTTGTTTCTTGGAGACGTGAATTAGTAAAATCGCGCTCCTGAACAAGAATACCTGGCGATGATTGAGATGCCATCTTTTACCTCTAAAGTTCAGATTTTATTCTGTGATTATTTATGAAATCCTATGTTTCAACCGGGGAAACAATGCATGAACTACCAGTCAGGGTAACCTTCTTCAGTAAAACGAGATTTCTTTTTTCTAGTCTCTACAACTCTTTTAACCGTGCAGTCTTTACATTCGTAAGAATATGCTGATAATGTTGATCTACTTTTCCTAGTTCTGTAAAAATCTGTAAGTAGGTCTTTGACTTTATTGCAAGATCTACATCTCCTTTCTTTGAAAAGAAGATGCTCTAATTGAAATTCCTCTTCAAAGTCCATTATTTTAAACGTTCAAATTCAAATAATCCTTCACCCGGTTTTGTTCCCCAAACAAAGTTTCCTGTATCAACATCATACCCTGTATCAATAGAACGGTATGAAACTCCATTGAATTGTATAAAGGATTCAACTCTTGTTTTGTTTATGATACATTCATCCTTAATTAAACCTGTCCACCAATCATCATTATATTTCCATTCTAAAATGCAACTAGGTTTTCCAGTTTTTTGATTGACGGGGTGAGTGATTACAGTAACATCATCAATATATTCATATGTAATATGATAATGACGATATGAATCATTTTCAGTTTGATAATTATACCATTGCTTTAACTCTAATATATTATCATCTAGTTTAGTATATAAAATATTAATTTGAGGCCATCTACTAGGATTTTCAAATGCCTGCATCCTATTAAGATAATGCCCAGCAATCATTTCACCGAAGCAATTACTCATTATAGATGCGACCCCATATAAGTAAACTCTGATGATACATCACCATACTCATCTAAGAACCAACGATCACCATCCTTATCTACAAAACTTTCCTGATCCTCTAGACCATCAGAAATAAATCCAAAGGGTGACATATCCTGTTCGATTTGATTTTTCTGCTCGTCATAAATTCTTTGACGAACATCATTATCCGTCATCTCTTTGAAGTAATCTTGTACTGCTAACCAGCAGAAGATAACAAGACACATCGCAAGGTCATCATGACATCCTTCTTCTGCTTCAAATGATTGACTTTTTTGAATGAATGTAGTTAACTCACTGATAGTATCGTAATCTGGGATTATAAGTTTATCATCTTCAATGAAAGTTTTTAAGTTTAGACATCCAACCTTCTTCACGGTCTTAGACATCTTTACACCCAACTGCGTTTTCTTTCCAGAAAATCCTGTGCCTACAATTTGCCCTGCTCGCCCTCTCATGGCACACATTAAAATATTGTCATACTCCAAATCAAAATGCATCATCGATGCTATCTGATCTCCAATATCATTTACTTCAGTTAAAACATATGCCCTATTATATCCATTCGCCATATCAGTGATGATGGATGGGAACATCATAGGTTTAATTTCGTTATTTTTATAACGTGCTACCAACCTGTAAGGGAACTTTGTGATGTCAAAAACCAAAAATGCACTGTAATCACTACCCACACCACGAGCAACGTCAACAGTAATAATATAATCATGTTCTTTTTGGGGATTTTCATATACTACTAAACCTTTTCCGTTATCGGCAATAGGATCATCATACACCATTGTTCGCAGTTTGCTTGCCGCAATTAACGTATCCACAGATCCAAGGAACTCACACTCAAACTCTTGAGTGAACTGGCGTTGAGATGTGTTGGCAATCGTTTGCTCTTTCCAGTTGGCATCTCTACCAGGAACTTGACTCCAGTGTACTTCTGTAGTGATATATTCGTTCTTACCTCTCTCAGCATCATGCCAGAGTTTGTAGAACATGTTCATGCCGTTAGGCGTTGAGATAATAATAACCTTAGTAGACTTACCTGAGGAGATCGTGGGATATACTGAGGAGAAAAACTGTTCGGCAATGTGAGTTGGAACGAACGCAAATTCGTCCAAGAAGATGATGTTGAATGACATACCTCGGACAGCAGAACTAGAAGTAGATGCTGCCATAATCTTAGAACCATTCTCAAGTTCTAGAGATCCTTTATTCCACGCCACAATACCTTGCTGCATCCACTTGGGAAGATTTTCATAGGCAAGTTGCAACCTTCCAAGAAGTTCTCTGGATGTGCTTAGTTTGTTTGCTAGGATACCGATGTTAACGTTATCATTAAAGATACAATAATGTAGCAAGTAAGAAACCACAGTGGTACTCTTACCAGTCTGACGTGGTAGTTTAGCAATATTGAAACGGTTTGTATGAAACCTTTTAATCATGTCCTCCTGAAAGTCCCACATTTTAAATGGAACCAGACCTTCATCTAGAGAAACAATCTTGATATAATTTCTAGTAAAGTATACAGGATCATCAGCACACTTTAACCACTCCTGAACTTGATCTGGAGTGAAACTCATTTCCACATTCGCCGCTTTTAAATTAGGCGAACCTTTATAAATTTTATCAGCTTTAATCATAATAATTTTTTACATCATTTCACCGAATAAATGTTTTTTATCATGTTCAATAGTTTTTCTTGTCATATCTAATATTTTTTGTAAATTCTCTGCTTTCTTCTTTAGCTCTTCTATTTCTTTGTTATGGTCCTCCTGTTTGGAGGCGTGATTGTCCTTCTTCTGTGAGTCCAAATTCTTTTGTGATAGTCCTCTCCAACTGCTTAGAAGCATCCTTATCCGAACGTTTAGCTTCTAATAACTCTCTAAATTCTTTAAATTTTTTCATACTAGTTGGGAGGGTTTACTAATATATTTATTTAATTTCCATATGCAATTAGTGTCGCCCATACCGAAGATCCGCCAGTAGAAGCTTCTACAACAGCACCAGGTTCTTTTTTGATTGCCATTCCTGCATTAGCAGGAATATAAACTGTTACTGGTGAAGCATTAGCAACAGTAACTTTGGCAGCATTAGAGTGAGTGTTTACTACCCAAAGAAGTGTTCCTGCTAAAGCAGCAGCATCAGCTAATGCAGCTGCTTGAATATCTTCTGCGGCAGTGAGAGGTTTGATGATCATTTGTCTATACTTTTTAGTTATTTATCTTCTAAATTATTTTTTGCCTTCTTCAACATCTTTGCTAGATCAGCAGTAGATCCAACAAACATAGTATTATTAACTGTCGTCGGACCTTTCTTTTCTTCTTGACCTAGATCTTTCATTTTCTTCTGAAGATCAGATAACTTATCAGTGATGTCAGCAACGTTCTTAATGCCCTGGAAGGCGACTTCGTATGCTCTTGGATGATTGCTACTCCTAGCAACGTCAAGCAACTCCTCAATGGCAACCTGACCCTTCTGAATGAGTTCATATAACTCACCACGGGCATACTTATAATCTGTTTCTATGTCAACACTAGTAACATCAACCTTTTCAAGTTTGGGTTGCTCCTCTTCATCCATAGGAGTGATGTTAAAAATATCCTCCATATTTTGCTGGAATTTATTGTCCATGATATATTATACCTTCATTAAATCCAAAATCATCATCTGGTTGCAACAGAGCATCATCAGCAGCATTAATAACACCATCAGTGTTTTTATCTTCTAATGCTTTAGGAGTGACGTTATATTCAAGTGCCCTTTGATTAGTATCTTTATCACCAATAAGAGTAGTAGCAATAGATTTTCTAATGATATCATTAGCAGCAACAGGACCATACATAAAGGTCTTGACGCTAAATCTTAGTGTGTAATAAATATATCTTCTGGTGGAGTAATCACCTTCATATTCATCAGTATAATCAATACTTTCTAAGATGATTGGAATATCCCTCTTCTCATTCATTTCAGGAATGAGATCGATAGTCATAGTAAACTGTGGTTGAAAGAATGGTAAAATCTGTTCAACGATTTGAAGAGCATCATCTTGAGATTTTGCAATAGCATTAAGTTCAAATCCAATAGTATATGGAACAGGAAGATACTGTACCTTTATAGTTTCAGTCTTCCCATCACCCACTACTTTATTTCTTTGAATGGGTGGAACTTTTCTTCCTGTATCATACTGCAAAGATGTCATCTCAAATGATAACCTAGGCACAGTAACAGTTACCTTCTTATCAAGATTAGGAGATTGCTCAAGTCTTGCTAAAAATTTCTGAATAGGTCCATACGCTAAAGGAACCTTCTGCTGAGTGACTAGATCACCATTAGCATCAGTTGTCTTTAATTGAATATTATTAAAGAGAGTACCAAAAGTGGTTACAGTCTTTCTAATAATTTGGTGATAAAAATAATTTCCTAACATTAAAAGCTACCAGTAAAATTGCCAAATTCGCCAAACGGATTTGCTTCCGTAAAATCAACAATGCCATCCGCTGCTGTTTCAAGTTCCCTATTTTCAGAGAAACTATCAGTCATATCGAGAGTATCAAAAGAACCTACGGTCCATCGTGCATCTGAATCTGCACCAACAATTTCTTCGTTTATGTCGAAATCGCCGTTCATATAAGCAACTTTCAAAATCCTAGTGCTAGAATCATATTCAGCTACTTTACCAACAATGTTTCCGGGTGAAGAATCAATTGTAATAATTGGATTCCATCCGGTAATAGACTCAATATTACCATCTCCATCGTAAGTGATATCTCCATATATGTATGATCCTGCAGGAGCATTAACAGCACTGACTACACCATCGGTGATCGCAGTTGTAGATGAAGTAATGAATGTTCCAGTGGGAGAATACCAAAATGCATTGGGGGCAGTTTCGTATTTCTGACCAGCTGATGTGATAGTAATCGCACCAAGAACTCCATTTGCATCAGCAACTGCGGTTGCAGCTGCATCAAATCTAGTTCCAGAAACTTTTTCATCTTCAGTGAAATGTCCACTTCCATTGAGGTTCAGTAGAATCGGATATACTCCAGATTCCATTTCAGTGTTGTCAATAGAAGTAACGCCAGTATCGAAGATACTATCGCCATACTCAAAGACTTCACATGTTAATGTATATGTATATAGACTTCCTAATTGATAGAATGGTTTTTGATTCTCTACATACTTGATTTCAAATACAGTTTCATTTAATGGGAACCAAATAAGATCGCCATCATTAGGTCTTCCAGTTACAATTTTATTTGTAGCGGTATCTGCAAAATCTTGCCACCTTCTTCTAGAAACCGTAAGTTGAATTTCATCAGTTACACGAAGACCAAACTTAGAAAGCATATCTCCATTACCACCAAATTGCTCAAAGTTTTCAAGATACATCTCAATGAGATAACTATCTTTAAACTGTGAGTAATAGATGTCATTCCATAGTTTATCCTCATGAATTTGACGAGGAATGTAATAACATTCCAGACCATACATTTTGATCTGTTCGTCTACAATATCCTGAACTAAACCTTGCTCACCTTTTGTTCCTTGTGTAAAGTATAAGTTCTTCATTTATCCGATCATGTCTAGTGGTGGTAACTCTGCTGCTAACTTAAACTCTTCCATGATCACTGCAATCTCACGTTCAGCATCCTCATAGAACTCTCTGCCGTTGAGAGATGTTCCACCAGGAAGTTGAACGTTTTTAAATTTAATTAAGTTCTGACCCCATTGACGTTTAATCAATGAAGTAAGATATCTCTTTAACCAAACATCATTATAAACTTCTGTAGCAGTAGTAGGATCAAGCATCCTATAACATTCAACAAGTAAATGTTGTCCAGCTGTAATCTGGTCCCAGTCAGTATCAATATATAATTTATTTTCTCTTTTATTAAATCTTACTGGTTTAAAATTTCCAATAACCCAATCAAGAGTTTCCAAATATTGTTTTACCATGTAATAATTTAAGATTTCCATTGAACCAAAGTTATAGAAATCATTCAGGAATAACTGATACTTCATACTGAAGATATTTCCAGATACCGCTGATGAACTATTGTCATAAGCATACACTTGTGTTATACCTAGAACATGATCTGGTATTGTAATAAAATTATTTTGCTCTTTAAAATCTGATCCAGCAATTGTACTGTTCGCTTTTGCGTCAGTAATCATTGACTCAGTAATTTCTATTTTTAAAAATGTTTTGATGGATCCATCAAAATGACGCTCTTGAAAGAATTGAATAGCATCGTCTACAAGATCTTCAACTTGATCATCATCTACGTTGATCTCTAGTACGGGAAAACCTAATTTCCTTAAACTATAATCAATTAATTCCTGGCGTGATGAGGGTCGTGCCATGAATAAAAAAATACCCCTAGTTTCCTAGAGGTATTTATAATTAAATATTAATTTGAGGTAAACCACAATTAAATGAAAGAATTATTTTTTCACCATCAGTTTCTTGATAGGGTGTAGCATGATGTAAGTCACTGTGGAAAAGTAATAATGATGCTGGATTACATTTTAATGTAAACACAGCACTTGAATAGTCATTCGCTATTTCAGGTTCAGCAAATGGAGACTTATTTGGATCCCAAAAATTTATAACATTTTCAGATACTGTTTTTATATAAAAAGCTCCCGAAATAAAACTACCTGGGTGTGTATGAGGAAATAAATAATTTCCCTTGGTTCCAATATTAAACCACATCATATCAACTTTAGTATTGCTTGCTATATGATGAGAATACCCATACTCAGTTAAATATTGCTTAATATGATAATTTATCTCATCAGTTAAATTTTTAAATGGCGGTATTCTATGAAGAGTCTTTATAACCTTATGACTTGATTTTACTCTGAAATAAGGAGTTGTTTTGCTTTTTTTTGAAATACTTTTAATTTCAGTTTCAAAATTTTCTAATTGATCTTCGCAAACATTAGTTGCTTCGTATACAGTTTTTGGTAAAATTTTATGTATTGTCATAATAAAAATATCTATTAATTATAGTCTACCATAACTTTACCTTGTTCAGGATCAACCTCAACTTCATTCATAAACCAGTGCTGAACTGCAATAATATTATCAAAGACTTTTATCTGATCTTGAAATTCACACCACCATAAAAGATTCTCTACAGGAACTTGAGTCTCAAGATCTTCATGAATGCTTTCATCATCTATAAATGCTTCAATAAGCATATGAGTATCTTCTCCGTGCTTTTCTTCAATTTTTTTAATTATGTCATACATAGGGATATCCGTAATACTCTCCATAGTTTTTGTCAATAAATAAATCTGATACAATCTATATATGTCAACTTGACATTATTAATGTATTGTGTTAACATATAGAAAAGAAATTTAAAACCATGAGCATTCAACTTTGTTTATTAGAAACCGGAGAAACCATTATTGCTGATATCAAAGAAGCAATAGACCCAGATCAAAATAAATCTATGGGATATTTTGTTAGTCATCCATTTATTGTTGATCATAGATGTGAAACAGTTGTTGCTCTTAATAATGAAATAGTTGATGACACAGAAGATAAGTCCACGATCTCATTTAAACTTTGGGCACCATTAGCAAGACATTTTGAGTTTAAATTTACATATGATTTTGTTCGTGTAATTTATGAGCCACATACTAGTTTATCAGAAACTTATATAAGTTTAATTCAAAAATGGCAAGAAGATAATACTGAAGAAATTGTAGCAGATAAGCATAGAACTAATATTAGCATTAATACAGAAGAATTAGGAAACCTTGAATCTTCGTCGTCGCAGCAGAGTGCAATTATTAATCCTACAGGAGGAGAAGAAGAATAATGTATAGTGATAAAATTCGTACTTTTTATATTAATAATCAAGGTATAAATCCAGATTGTATTATTGAAGAGTTTGATGACTATATTGTCATAGATAATTGTTTAAAAAACTTTGATGATTTTAAAAATAATCTTTTAAAATTTCCTGTTGATAATAGTGATGAATTTATTACCGATTTATATAATCACAACATAATAAGTGCTGATCTTGCAAAACCACCAGGGTATTGTCAAATTTTACCAATACAACTTTTTGAACAGTATATTTTTGAAATTTATAAATTCCTAGTTGAATGTGAGTATCTACCACAGAGAGTTAATGACAATTTATTGGACCGAGGGTTTCCAAATAAATTATCAAGATGTTGTATTATGACGGGACAAATTTTTCATAATGATATGATTATTAATAAAAATGCAAATTCCCCAATGCCTGCAACTGGATCATACTATTCTACACTATTTTTAGATTCAGATGAAAACTCGAATAATGGACTTAGTTTATATAATTTAATTTACAATGGTGAGAGATATAGTTGCCTAGATGATATTACTAGGCTTACTGATAAAGAATTAGTTTCAGAAATTGCTGATTTTCTTAATGTAAAACATGGTGTAGATAAATCATTAGAAAAATATACTCAATATCAAGATAATGATTATTTTGAAACAACTAGATTTATTCCAGCAAAAGAAAATAGAGTAGTTATTACTAAAGGTGGTAACTGGATTAATCATAAGTATGATTCAACAGAAGAATCCTATCGAATTAACCTAGCACTTAATGAACCTCCAAAACAATGAATAAAATGCTTCTAGATCAATTTACTAGATATACTGCTCGTCAATTAGATGCATTAGTTGAATTTAATCCTGATATGGAAGTTGAATTTAATGTATGTGAGGGAACAAAATATTTAAGGATAAGAAATGTTTTGAAACGCCCTGATGATTTAGCTGAGTTTCTTTCTAAATTCCCGGTGGAAGATAGGAATATGTCTATGGAAGTAGATGGCATGACTCATATTTCAAGTAAAGCACCTGGTTTTCAGCAACCAATCGACAGAACTCACCTTTTAATGTTGGGTCATTCAATATATGACATAGCAACAGCTAATAAACTTATTAAATACAATAGAGAAGATGTAATTTTTGAATATTACACCAATTGTTGTTATCCTGGGATGAGGTCATATAATACTAATTATTTACCTCATGTTGATCCTTTTTCTATAGCAGCAAATTTTTATTTAACTGATGTTCCAAATACAGGAACTTCTTTCTTTAAGTTTGTTGGTGAAGATAATAAATTTTTCTATTCACTATATGATTTACTGCGTGATCGTGGAAGGGGACAACAAAATTATGACGATAATATAGAAAATTACAAAATTGAATCGGGATGGGAAGAGTGGAACTATTTTACTGGTGATAATTTCTATCAAAGATATCTATATCTACCAGCAGAATATAATTCATGTTCCATGTATAGAGGAAATAGATGGCATGGAATTACTTATGATGCTAATTGTGATGATGTTAGATATTCACTTGTTGGTGTAATCAGATAAAAAAAGGGGGAAATTTCCCCCTTTTTTATTATTTAAGATGGTTTGTGCTCAAATCCCACTCTAGGAACTTTATATTTATTTGTGGAGTATTTGTCCCACAAATCTGCAAGTTTCCTGAGTTCACCTTTGTCAGCTAATCGTGGGTTTGATCCCAAAATAGAAACTTTAAGTGCTTCATATACATGGACAGCTTCGTGAAATTTTACTTCACCATCTTTCCATTCTGCAGTATCATCTGCTTTTTCGTCCCATTCCCAGTCAGTAATTTCTTCTAATTTTTGTTTTAAATCCGAGAGGGTATAAGAACCATCCCCTGATATTGTAAAATGTGTCATTTGATAGTAACTCCTAAAATTATGCTTGTGATTCTTTCCAGGTAACCCTAGAAGAAACTGAATATGGATTTGAGATGCTTACATCAGTAGAGTCAACAATATTTGCGACGACTGTCAAGATGTCTGGACCGTTCGGGAATACTCCGTCACCACCCAATATTGCATTACCCAAGTCAGAAATCTCTGTTAGGTCATATTCAGTTCCCTGAGATTGACCGTTACCACTACCAGATGCTCTGAATGACAGAATAGTTGAACCACCAGCAACAACTTCATCAGATTCATGTTTGAGAAGTTGGCAGAGGGAAGGTTCTTGAACATTTTGATAAGCATCACTGCTTAATTGTGCATTAAGGAGCAAACTAATTTCAGTTTCGTGTGTGGTAAGAATACCAACTGAATCAAGAGCTAATTGCATTCTGTTAATAATTTCTCTTTCTCCCAGAGCACCTGTGATCGAAGAATCGACTGAAGGAGCAAGTCTAATTGAAATTAATGGGATATCCATAGGAATGACGTTATCAGTTCCAGATGGAGCACCAACACTAAATGTTTCTCCACTATTTACAGCTGGATTTCCTAGAGTAGAGTAGATTTGATTATAATAACCTCTTGGGAAATATTCGATGACCCCTTCTGTATATAAGATGTAAACGTAATGTGTACTTCCAGAGGTTCTTGTTCGAGGATGAGTTCGCTTACCATCTAGGAAATATCCATTTGCTACAGTAGTATTGTAAATAAGACTATTTGAAGGCAAATCATTGGCATAAGTACCAGCATCGAATGGGATACGGATATAGTATCTTCTAGTATACCAGTTTATATATTCTTCAATAATGGCAGAGTTACCATTACTAGTTACATTAACAGAAGTAGCGTTTGTATACTTCTGGACGTTACCGGATGCTGTGAATAAGTATGCTTCGTCATCTTGATACATACCATCCATAATAACTGAAGTACCCCAATGGAACAGAGTTCCTGTGTAAGTGGGAGCATTACCATTTTCAATTTCGTAACGAGCAGGTAGGTTACCTGAACGGAAGTAAGATTCAGTATCGATGTTGTTGTGCTTGAACTCATGCATATACTTGACGTGACCATTCTGATCCTTAAATCCGAAGCGGATCTTACCAGCACCATACCAGGAGTAATCCATGTAGCACATCTGGATCTTAGAAATATCTAAGGTATATCCAGAAGGACCATCACCATCTGCCTTATCAATGTTCCAGTTGTTTTGAGCTACGCGAGTATCAACTGTTTTAGTACAAATGACATTTGAAGCAGTGACACCCCTATATGCAGGTTGAACAGTCAATTGACTGTTGCTAGTTACCTTAACAACTCTGTATGACATGCCCCTAATCACAATATGATCTTTGATACTTAGTTCAGAAGTAAATTTGGTATCAGTGCCAGTAACAATATTACTTCCTTTATTAACTGAAACTCTTCCAGGAATTTGAAGAACTGAACTTCTTCTAACACAATTCAATGTAGACCCATTAAATTCATAGAAGAAACCATTTTGATTATCAAACATACCTGCGCGAACATCACATTCAGACCAGGCAAGAACTTGTACTTTAGGGAAACCACCAGAAGAACTATTGGTAGGTTCATTATCTAGAAGATACTTAAAGTTAAAATCATCAATAATATCACAGGCATATGAAGTATGATTAAAATGTGTTTCATCAGAATCAACAATTTTAACTGCGATATTTGTAGTTAAATTATGTGGTTTGGATGTTCTAATAACACCTTTGTGAATTTGGTTGAAAGTGACAACTTCGGAAGAAAGAGCACCAGTCAATGGTTTATCTATTGTAAATGTAGTTGCATTATCTACACTAATAACTCTAGTGCCAGCGGCAATACCATTACCACTAATAGGCATTAAAGCGAGAATACCTGAAGTGTCGCTTACAGTTAGGGTTGTTTCACCTAGAGTGCCTGTAGCATTTTTTGTGGTCAAAGTTCCTTCAGTTGCATATGTAAGATCAAGAATCGGAATTAATGGGATGAAATTCATTGCATATGAAGTTTGGATACCTTTACCAGACTGATAGCGGAAATACTTACGTGTCTGTCTAGAAATTCTAGCGTTAGGTGACTTAGCAGTACCAATTTCCATACCACCATCGAACGGTCTATGGAGATAGAAACCATCAGGTCTTACATAAATGTAAGAAGGAATTAGATAAACAGCTGAACTGTCAGTGAAATTAAAGTTTGAATCTACTAAAAGATTATCATCGTCAGTAATAGCAGTAATTGTTTTTTCGATTAATGTACCAGGAGAACTGGTAGCATCAACAACTTTAATTTTATCACCAACCTTGAAGAATCTTTGGAATGCAGCATTACTTCCAACAATTTTTCTTGATGCACTATTAACTTCGATTGTACCAGGACCGGATACTTCACCAGAAATATTACTGCTATAGAATTGTTGAGTTCCGCTTCCTGCAGACAATGTAATTCCATTATCAGATTGAGCATCACTCTCGCTAGCACAAACTCTGAAATTATTATTATCCATAATAGAAATCCAATAATCAGCACCGTCAGTTAGACCACCAATAACAGAACCTCCAGCAGCATCATAAATTACTCTTGTTCCAGTTCCAAAATAGTGATTGTTAATTGTTATATGTGTTGAAGAAACATTCGCCGAAGCATCAAAACCTTTTGTTGATGGAGGAACTTTAAATGGAACTGTAACTTCCAATTCAGTATCACTAATGGCTTTGGTTGTCGTATAAGAACCATCAACTACACCAAAGTCAGCAGTTGTATTTTCAAAAGATTGAATTCCCGCACCCACTCCTGATAATGTAATCATACTACCACCTGCTGATGAGGCGAGAGTAAATCTATTACCATTAATATTGGTAAGAAAATATGAAGATCCATTACTAAGACCAGTTATTTCAGTTCCAGTTGTCTCATACTTTAAGACTTCTCCACTAGTGAATTGATTATCTGCAATATAAATTGAGTTTCTTAGTGGATTAGTTTTAGTAATAGAGAACGTTTGAGTTCCATTTGCACCTGCAAGTCTTATTGGAGAAGCCCCTGTGCTTGACTTGATCCTAAAGCGGTTGTCATCAATTTTATCGATATACCATGTTCCAGAAGTAGTACTAGTGTTATTACCATAAACATCATTATAGTAATAAATGGCCCCAGTACTTGTTAATGTAACCGCATCATTATTATCCAGCCCATGTGCCGCTGAATAGAAACTATCGTTGGTGGATGTATTTCTCTTAAGAAGAGCAACGTATACGTTAGTATTGCCATCGCTGCCGATGCCATTAAAGTAATGATCTATTGAACTGTAATGATAACCTTGAAGATACCAGAAGTAATACTCACCACCATAAATATTAAAGTATTTACTACTATCAATGTTCGCGCAATAGAAACTTGTTGTCCACATAGTCTTAGAACCACCAGCACCACCAAGACCACCTACAGTATAACTATAACTATAATCACCATTATTGTCACCGTTTACACCATAATTCTCATGATCGGTCAAGAAATCATATGTTCCTTGCCATTGTGCAGTAGTTCCTAAGGGGAGACTTTGATGATGATATCCGTAGGTTTTCCAAGCCGTGCCGAAAGCAAACTTCCACGCATAATTATAATAGAATTCTTGAGCACTACCAGTTACTCCATTGTTGTTACTGCGATTAGTGGAGAAACATGCTGTAATCTCCCATGACTGGGCACCTAGTCCATAAGTGGTATTAACATTTTGCAGGTCATATCCAGAATATGTTCCACCAAAGTTCCAACCATATGTATACCATCGGCAGTAGTATTCACCATAAGCCTTGTATTCACGGTAAATATTATAAACAAGACCTAAGTTATGATTACCATAGGTAAATGTTCCGCCAGATTGAAGGTTGCAATTATAGTTTAATCTTTGTGATTCATTAAGTTTAATCGTGTTAGCATCAATTACTTCAACATAATAAACCTGCATTCTATCCAGTCCAACAACTGGAGTATTACCAGGATTGGGGTAATAAAGCATTGCATAACTATTCTGAAGTCCATGACCAGTTATGGTAATAGTATCATTGCCATAGTCAATGTCAGATTCGTCAAATCTTAATGTATATGTTGTTTCATAGTTATATGGTACGGTCTGTGCAGGATCTGCCTGAGGAGATTGCACCGACTGGGCAACAATATCAACGTAAAGCTGACCATCGGGCGCAGTTGCTGTAGGATCAACAACATCAAGAATTTTTGGTGATACTGTGTTTACAAAATAGAAGTTTGTGTTATCAGCGAATCCATGTTCTGCCGCAGTTGTCAGAAGAATTATACTTTGTGTAGCGTGGGTGATATCTAATTCACCATCACCACCCATTGAAGCATGATTTGCACAGTAATAATATAACGTAGTTGCTGCTGGTTGTGTATTTGTAATATAAATTCTTACATAAGCACCAGATGTTCCTTCTGTTCCTGAACGATATACATATGTGTCATAAGCAGATCCACCACCATGAGTACCATCGGCAGTAGTAGAAAATGTAAATGGGTGATTAGTATTAGAGCTATCCGAAACATCAAATACATAAACTGCTTTTCTTGATATATCAAGAACTGGTGTCAACAAATCATCAATGAAATACTTATTGCTACCCCCTGATACTCCACCTGTGTCAACGGTATAAGTGCCATCAGCACCAATAATTGTTAATGTATCGGCGTCAGCAAATACTGAACCTACTATATCAGTAATTGTAATCTGATTTCCAGAAACTGCAACGATCTTAGCAGTGTCAGATCCATTACTAACAGATGCATCAACAAGAACATCAGCAGCTAGTGTAGTGGTTAAGGTAATTACATTGACGCTTTTGACTTTTACTACTTTTTGATAAAAGTCAGCTGTAATCCCTCTGGTTGGAGAAAGATTAATCTGCGAACCTTGAAAGAACTTACCTGGGATAATTGAGGTATAAGTACCTTCAAGACTAGCGGTTACTGGTTGTGCCGATCTTGCCTTATATGAGAAAGTAGTAGTGCTAGGAATTGATTGAATTAAATAAGCACCTTCTGCAGTAAGAGATGATAGTCCAGTTACTGTAATAGGAACACCAACCTGTAAGTTGTGATCATACTGTGTCGTTACAGTAATAATTTCACTTCCAGTAACTGATTCTACTGATACAATATATGGAATTGTTGTATCAGCAGTAGATGCATAGAACGAAGGAATATTATTAATAGTCTGGAGAGTTTCCCACTTAGAAGACTGAGGACCATATTCAAAGTCAGTATCAATTAAGTTTTCTGGACTAGATACTCTAAACTTAGAAACAGGGTCAACAAATGTTTCAGATGGTTCAATATTTACATAATCTTGTTCGTAGAAAATTTGTAATTCATCATTAGATGACATAGCATTACAACTGTATGTCAATACAAATGTAGTTTCATCAGTTGCTCCATCATAAGTTCTGGATTCCAATCCTAAACCTGAGTCCGAAAATGTATAGATCGATTCATTTTCAGTTACATTGGTGATTAAAAGTAATCTTTTTGCTGAGATATTACCTTTGACTATAACAGTATTACTACTGGGTATGAAAGTGTAATAATGTACTAAATGTTTTGCCATTTGTTAATTCCTTACTGTTATATAATGGTTTACTTGATAAGACATCACGCGCCTAAAGCTATTGCCATAGCAGCAACACTTCGTTGGGTTGCTAATTGATAACCGCCTGCCCGCACTCCATCATGTACCACTGCAGTCTTCTTATCAGTGTCAACCGTAATTTCCCCTTCTGCACCAGTAAAAGTTAGGTGTTGTGAGCTGGTTCCTCTTCGGAATTGGACTTGTGTAGTCATTGAAAAGTAATCCGTATCTTTTTCTTCTATTATTTATAAGAATAATTATATTATCGTGCTGAATATTCTTATAGGACTAAAGAGTTTTAAAACATTTACAGATGTTCCAGTCAGAACAAACTTCGCTGTTCCTGGTTGGGTAATTCTTGTAACACTTCCTGGATTGTTACCAACAACGGTGAATAGATTAATAGATACTGGTGTTTCAATATCAATTGCTCTTGCTTCAGCAGCACCATTGAATGTTGAGAACGTGCCCGTTCCGAGGTAACCATATGTCCGTCTAGCAATTGCTTTGCCACTAGTTGATACATATGCGAATACTGTCTCACTACGAGTATTCTTAATATCAGATGCTTCACCTGAAATTGTTGCACTTCCAGCAGCATCATAATTTCCTTCAGTAAAGCTTTCTGCTGCACTTCCACTTGGTTTGAAGAGGACAGTACTTTCAGAAGCAATTGTTCTGGATTCTGCAGCACCATTGAATGTTGAGAGTGTTCCTGATCCAACAAATGAAATTGCCGCAACAGGGATAGCATTACCACTAACGAATATAGATTCAGAACCAGCAAAACCTCTTGCTCTAGTAACAACACCACGTCCTTCGACATTATAAAGAAGTGTATTTTGTGGAAGATTGGTTGTAGTAGATTCAGTAGCACCAGCAATTCCAAAGAGTGAACCTTTACCACTGTAAGTTCTGGTTGATACTACACCACCATCACCATAAACAAATGTTTCTCCTCCATCAGGAGTAAAGGATCTAGTTCTAATTCCAACAGCAGAACCAGTAATCTCAAACAGACCAGTTTCAAGATCAGGTGAAATAACACTTGCTTCTGATGCTCCATCAATACCAAATAGTGATCCTGAACCAACAAAAGATCTATCTCTAACAATATTGGCATCACCAATAAAGTTGAATAAACCAGTAGATTCTTCATCTACTGTTACCGCTTCAGCAGCACCATTAAATCCAAATAGCGAACCTTCGCTAGAATAAGGTCTTGCGAATGCTTCATCCAGATTATCGCTGATAGTAACATTACCTTCAGCAGGAGCAGATCTGACGAATGCATTTGCTTCTCCACCAGAAGCCTTGAATAGGACAGTGCTTTCTGCTTCGGAAATTGCTGTAATTTCTGCTGCGCTTCCTGCATTGAAGAGTGAACCTTCCCCTTGATATGCATTTGTAAGTGTTTCTTCAACAGTTCCAGAAACAGTATTTAATCCAGAACCTTCATATATGCGAGCAAAATTCTCTGATCCTGAACCAGATGGGATGAATAGAACTGTGCTTTCTGGTGCAAGAATTGTTCTTGCTTCTGCTGCAGATCCGAAACCAAATAGTGATCCAGAACCAATATGTAACAGCGAGAACAGAATAATTGGACTTCCACTTGCCTTGAATAAAACTGTATCTGTTAATGGATTGAACCCACGAACTTCACTGGATCCATTAGTAGTAAATAATGTTCCAGAACCATGATAATTAAGAGTGATCTTGAGATCTGGAGTGCCATCATATTTAAAGCATTCAACTTCAGGATTAGTGAAGATGTTAAATCTAAGTTGAAGTTCAGGAGTACCGGAAAGTCTAGGTGAACCATCAGGACGTGATGTCCATGCCGGATTCCATTTAGAAGCAGCAGTGCCAGAAGCAGTATAAAGAACTGTGTCTGTTAGTGGATTATAACCAGCTACTTCTGTAGCACTATTGAATGTGAATAGTGAACCAGAAGTTCCTGGATCTCTATCATCACCATAATATCCATAAACATTAACTTTTTTATTTACAGATATACCAGCAACTGTTGCTGATCCACCAATTTTGCCATATACAGAGTTAACATAACGTGGTGATGGTCTATACTGTGTCCACTCAAATCCTTCATTAGGAGTTTTGAGTTTAAGCGTTCCACCTCCAGAAAGATAGTTGCTGAGAATATCATCAACTCCACCCAATCCAGAAAGCTTAATCTCACCATAAGATCTCCACCATGGACGGAATCTTATATGAGAGTTAGGAGCGAGAGGTGTGTCCTCTGGATATTTAATAAGTCCAGATCCAACATAATTCTCAATATGTTTCTCGACTGCGCCACCACGCATTCTGAGAAGGAAGGTTTCTTCAGGTGTTTGCCAGACTAGCGACTCTACATGTCCGCTAGCGGAGAAGAGATTACCAGTACCAACATAATTTACTATGCTCGCTGGCAGCTCTGCAGCACCAGAAATTCTGAACAGTCCAAATGGATTCCTATCACCAGGGACTGTGAAGACAAAACCGTGATCAGTATTTGGTGGAAGATAATCAGAACTGATAGAACCATTATCAGCAGAAGATGTTACTGGATCTGAAATAGATCCATTGTCTTCTGATTCATAACCACCAATAACAGATGAGGTATTATAGGAGAATACTGCCTTCTCAATTCTATCTCCAATATGGAACAGTGATCCAGAACCAGTGTAAAGTCCCTTACTGAAACTTTCTGCTCCACTACCAGTAAGTTTTCCTTGCTCGTAAGGACGTGATCTCCAATGTGGACGGAAGGTAAAGTCGGCAGGATCTTGCTGTTCATTGAAGATCCTAATGCAACCTTCTTTGGAACTATAAGGTCCACGAATGAAGAATGTTTCAGCAGCACCTTGGAAACTAAACAATCCAACATAAGGTTGTGTAGTTTCTATAATTACTAATTGACCGTTATCAAATTCACCTTCAGTAACTACATCAGTTACAGCACCATAATCAATATTAGTAGACGATGCTGATGTAATAGAACCATAGTCTCCACCTGGAGTGAATTCAACTACTGATGATTCATTATAATCATATGTCGCACTTTCAAGTTTGTCTCCAATATGGAACAGTGATCCAGAACCAATAAATGGTCTAGACTGAGCATATGTATTGAATTCTCCGCCAAGACCGTTTCTGAGTTTTGGAGGATTAGTGGTAGTAGTATCAGTTCTCCAATGTGGACGGAATCTGAAGTCAGCAGGATCTTGCTGTTCGTTGAAGATCCTAATTGCAGGACTCAAACGGTTCCAATTGAATGTTGGGAAGAATTCTTCGGATGCTGATCCACCAATTTCAAATAATTTTCCAAGTGGATTAAGATCTACTAAGATAGATCCATAATTAATATTAGGATCATAATTTTCACCTACAGAACCATAGTCTGGGTCTGTCTGTAGTTCAATAGACCTTATACCAAAGTTATCCCATGCATAAATTTGACCTTGTGATGCTGTAGGCTGATAAATTCTAACAGGGAAGTTTGCTGTTCTTGCAACTTCAGGAATATTAATATCAACAGTATTCAAACTGTCGAATTCTGTATCGTTTTGAGCAACAAGAATTGAGGGGAGATAAGTATCAAATTGAATGTATAAATCTTCACCAGAATCAGGTGAATCACCACCATTACTACCATTACCTCTAATAGCAGAAATCCTAATTCTTTTTACACCTTCAAGATTGAGGGATAAAGATACTTCTCTTAAAGATAAACTATTGTAATTTTCTGCATTTATATCACCAATACGAATATGAGACCCGATATCAAATCCACCATCAGAACCAGTACCAGTTCCACTATCTACCCAATAAGCACAATTTGTTAATGTATTGCTAGGATCATTGTTAATATCTGCAGCACTAACAGTAGTAGCGGTGGCATATTCTGTAACACTATCTGCAATTAATCCATTATCAAATTCTCCATAAGTTGTGATAGAAGAACTATTATAGGCATATACTGCCTTCTCAATTCTATCTCCAATATGGAACAGTGATCCAGAACCAATGAAAGGTCTGCTGAAACTATCAGTATCTCCACCAGAAGTATTGAAGAGAACTGTTGATTCACCAGCCTGAGAAGTGAACTGGAGATTACTATATCCACCGGCAATTCTAATCTCAGCAGTAGCACCTAGATATGCTCTTGGATTTGCATGTGCTCTATCTCCACCAGTAACTTCAAATAGTCTTCCAAATGGATACGTGGTATATGGTATTCTTACCTGACCGTAATTTATTTCCCCAGCAGAAAGTTGAGTAACCTGACCGTAATCAGATGTGGATCCAGAGGAGGATAGTGATCCATTATCAATAGGATCTTGTACTACCCCAATAGAACTATCGTTGTAATCAAATATTGCTCTCTCATCATTCTGACCAGAAGTGAATAATGAACCAGTTGTACTATAGTTTCCTACAATATGTTGCTCAGACATTGTGCCTGATAATGTAAGAACACCAGAACCATTTACAACATAAACTTGCGGTGTTGGTTCTACAAACTGAACTGATGCATCACCACGAAGGAAAACAGTATCAGTTTTAAGATTGGGAGTTACAACATTGAAATTAGCTGTATCCAGTGTAGGAACAAATAGAATAGATCTTAAGCCAATATTATCAAAGGTACTTAATCCATATTGACTTAACTTAAATTCTTGTCCGGCATTTCTAGCTTCTGGTGGTATAGTAGAGAATACTTTCTTCCACTCATCGAATTCGTCAGTGTCTGTAATTACTTCAATAGGACGATAAGTATTTGCATCGTTCCAATAGAAAAGGAGGTCATCAGTACCTTCTGGACTATTTCCTCCATTAGATCCATTGCCAGTAATAAGATCAAATATAAATTCATCCAATTCTGAAGCATTAACTGTCCAACATAACTCTCTGTAATATTCCCCACCGCTAGTAGTACCGAATCTAAAATGCTTAGTGCCTGCACCTGAATCAAATGCACCAACGCCCGTGCCAGCTCCAGAGTTTTCAATTGAAACACCACTTAAAGTTGCGCTATAATTAGATACTAATTCGTCTGGAAGAACTGTAACAAATCCTGAATTTGTATCAGCATTTCTTAATGCTACTTGTTTTATGCCATATTCATCATCCGAGAAATATAATCGAACACTGAAGTGAACACCAGAAACTCTGAATTCACTTGGAACTGTGACAGTTCTTTCGCTAACACCATCAGTTGCTACTTCCAGACCAGACCAGTTTGCTGGAATAGAATCTTCATTTTGTTCGGCAGGGAATAATACATCATTTACTGTAGTTAATCCTGTCTTAGTAAAGTAATATTCTAAACTATCTGGACTGATTGATCCTTCATTTCCACCGTTACTATCATTACCTCTGATACCAGAAACAGTTATATGAGTTACATCAGTGAGATCAAGGTACCATGACATCTGGTTGATGCCATCGTTACCATCAATTTCATAATGGGGTCCAATATTAAATCCATTCCATGAATTAGTGCCAATTCCACCAGTTCTAATCCAAATACCAGATACATAATAGTAATCACTTGTTATATCTACATCAGGACCAACGTCTTCAAAAGCATATGATGATACATAAGATGCAGTATAATTATCTGTTTGTCTTACTGTAGCAGAACCATTAACTTTGATTGCTCCGAACTTAGTAAAACTGGGATAGAATGAACCGTAACTTAATTCACCACCAGATGGAGGACTGATAATTTGTCCATAATTTTCTGTAGTTCCAGCAGATTGATTAATTGTTTGATAATCATCTGTCTGAAGAGACTGATAATAGTCTGATCCTACAGTATGATGTAGTTCAATAGACTTTATACCATAGTTATCATATGCATGAGTTGAATCTTGTGTGTAGTATGCTTGAAAAATTCTAACATAAGAATTTGGTACTCTTTCCGATATAGGAACATCAACATCAACAGTATTCAAACTATCAAAGTCCGAATCCACACCCCAAGCTGGATCAGGAACAATAATGGTACCATTGCTGCCCTGATATCCAGGTCCATTCAGGTCAGCACCAAACATAAAGTATAAATGTTCGTTCGCTGGAGTGGATCCACCATATGAACTACCACCATTACTGCCATTACCTCTAATAGCAGAAATCGTAATTTTTTCTACGCCTACAAGATTAAGAGAGAATTCTAGTTCTCTTCCGGTAAGAGGATAATCTACAGCATTTGGATCACCAATACGAATATGAGACCCGATATCAAATCCATCATCAGAACCAGTACCAGTTCCTCCATTTGCCCAATAAACACAATTTTTTTCTGAAGTATTAGGATCATTTGAAATTGCTGAAGACCAAATATCTTGAGCAGTTTCAACAGTCGTTACTGTCTGAATAGCATAATTAGTATCATAAGTAAATATTGCTCTCTCGTCTTTCTGCCCAATTTCAAATAGTGATCCACTTCCCTGATATGGTGCTCGGGTAAATGAATCTGGATTGGTTGAATTATAGATATTTAAACCAACACCAGTCAGTTTAGATGTCTTTACAACATAGATTTGTGGAGTTGGTTCATCTAACTGGGAACTTTCTTGCCCAGAAATATGAATGTTACCAGAACCAGCCCATGCTTTAATTCTAAAATTACTGCTATTATATCCTTCTAATGAGAATAACCCGTAGGGTCTACCATCTCCTGATACGATATCACCATTATCAAATTCTCCTCCATCAACAATATCAGTTACTTGTCCATAAGCTATAGAAGAACCTACAGCAGCAGGGACTAGTCCATAGTCAACGCTACTACCATAGGTCTTTGAGTATTCTGTAAATTTATGCGTTACGCTGCTCTCAGCGCCGCCGGAAACCCTCAAAGGACCAGATGATCCTATCCATGGGGCAACCATCCTCTCGCGCCCATCAGCGATCTCGAAGAGAGTTCCTGAACCGGTCCAGGCTTGTTTTCTAACTACTATTGCTTTTTGTTGTAACTTAATCGGTTCTGGTTTCGATACAAATACTACTGTAGCTGCAGAGTCTGTAGTATTGGAAACCTTAAATGTGCCGAACGGATAAGTTGTTTCAGTAAAAATAATTCCTTGATAATCTTCTTCAGTAAAGAAGTTAACTAATGTATCACCAGTAACAATATAATCACCAGAAACTACTAAATCATATTCCGTCTCACCATTATCAACTGTGGATATAGGAGAATCACCAATAGATCCTAAATCCGTAGTTACATAAAAGTTAACGTGTGATGTATCGTAGTTAAATGTATTCATTAATGTTTTTTATCATTAAAAGGGGGGACATAATCCCCCCACAAAAACAAATAATAAAAAATTGTATACTATATATCAGTCAAGGCTGACGTTCAATGTAATCTTGATTTGGTCACCGTTGTTCTGAATGGGGTATGGACCATTTGTAAATCTTTCAGCAAACATGATGCTGCTGTAAAGAGTAAGGTCGCCAGTTCCTTTCAGAGCAGGAGTTGTAGTAAATGTATTGGCATCAGCTACAGAGAATACTGTATATGTAGCATCAACTGTACCACTGTTTGTTGAACCTTGTGCAATGTAAATAACATCACCCACAACCAAACCGTGAGAAGTAGCAGTTACTTCACTATACTCAAGAGTGATTGATGAGTCGGTAGCAACCTGAATGTTATCGATCAGAGCATTGTTCAAATAGATGATTCTATTAAGAAGATCGATACCGATGATAGTGGTATTTGAATCAACGCCGTTGTTACCAGTAACATCCATTCCAATTGTGATGTCATCCATGATGGAAGCAACGTTTGGAAGAGTGATGAAGGAATTACCAACAACACCATTACAAGGATCTGTGTTATCACCCTTAGTAAGAACTGATCCTGCAGATGCATCGGCAGCATCAACTACACCCTGAATTGTCAGAGGCATGTTGTTAGCACGAGCCAAGTAGTAACCATAAACATTACCAGCAGCAGCTTGGAATGTGAATGTTTGCTCTGGATATGTAGCAGTTGTAACTCCACCAGAGAAGTTGATTGTTCCAGAAACAGCACCAGAGTTAGCTACAGTCAGAACGATAGTCGAACCAGAAACTCTAGATACCTTACAACCAGCACCGATACCAGTACCAGAAACAAGGTTACCAACACTAATAGTTCCAGTTACTGAAGATACCGTAATTGTGTACTCAGCAGAAGTTCCTGTGCCGGTTCCAGATGCAACAGGATCTCCAGCAGTAGCAATCGCCCAGCGATTACCGTTTAAAAGGATGCCATAGTTATTATCATATGATTGATCAGCACGGTTGTTAACTACTTCAGGATAACCTGTTGCAAGCGGTGCTGTGGTTCCATAACCATTAGTATTACCATCAACATAAGGCTCATAGTAAGCAGTCGTAGAAGGAACATCACCTTCTGCGGGGTCTGTGTTTGATGTAAAAAGCTTTAGAGTTAGGTTTCTAGGGATCTGATGAGTAGCATTCAGCAAATAGCGAAGCGATTCTACCTCACCAATATTAGGTACTAAAAGTGCCATTTAAAGTGTTCCTCCACGGAAAATTCGTTTTATCTGTTTATATTTATATTTTTAATCAAAGTAAAATTATCATAATTCTACTTTCAGAGCGATAGCAAAATTACTGATTGATACTGTAGTATTTATAACTTCATATTGTATGATGTCACCTGCATTCAAAGTGGTATCCCAATTGGTTAAATCAACGTCAGTGTTTTTATTGCTAGTTACAAGTTGCGGAGTATTACCTGCACAAATTGACACAACATTAGGATAGTCAGCAAAGCTAGATTTTCTTAAATCTACCTCTAACGTCCCATCTGCATCAGCAAGTAAAACCCATGATTTAATAGTACCAGTAACATTAATAGTCAAATAACCTTTGTTACCTGTAGTCATTGGTCGCGAACCATTGTCCACGACATAATTAATTGTTCTTGTCAGATCAGCAGTATTAGCAAGAGCAATACCGAAAAACGGCACACTAGAACTAGCAGGTGGGGTTGCAAATATAATCTGATTTCCAGATACTGTATATCCAACTCCAGGTTGAAGAATAATATTATCCAATGAAATAATCAATTGTTGATCGTTCAATGGTTGATACGATTTACCAGAAGTACTCAAGTTAAATACTGTTTGAGCACCATCAAATTGCGAAGCAACATCATCCAGAATTAAATTCTGGTATTGAACACCTTTTACTGGTGCTTCGTAATTAAGACCAACACTATAAGGATCAGTAGATTGCTGAGTTACGGTAAAATCAGTAGATCCCTGAGTTACATTAATTTGGTAATCAGACACTATATTGTCACTCCTGGTGTTATTGTTGCAATCCCTTCAATAAATCTAGTTTTATTTCCAGTTGCTGATGTTAGGACAATATCGTAAACATATCTTCTTGCCTTCAAAGTAGTTGTGATAGTATCCGATAAATCAATTCTAATTATACCACTATTTCTATCTACGAAAGTAACTTCAAAATCTGTTGGCGCTCCGGTTGTATAATAACTAGTTTTCAGTTTAGCAGCAGCAGTAAAACCCAAAAGATTGACTGGTGCGCCATCCGTATTTTTGATAGTAAAGGTTGCTGAAAAATCAGTCCCCTGTTCTATCACTAAGTTAAGTGTAATTGCGGACATATACAAAAAAAGACCTTCCTTGTTATTTATAAGGAAGGTCAGTATTTATATTATTCTACTTCTGGAGTTACTACTTCTGGTTCTGTAGTTTCCTCCGGTGGTTCCATCAAATCAATTGCTTCAAGAGCACCTTTTAGTTTTAACGCAAGTTCTTTCTTTGCTTCGACTTGTGCTTGGAGATTCTTGATCTCTTCAATAGTGCTATTAAATTGTTGTGTGAAATTTTCACGAAGTGTTGCTGCTTCCATGCGGTTCCTCAGTTTCAGTTGTTATTATACTACGAGTTATTTAGTGTGTCAAGAAGACTTAAATACGCACTCTCTGACAGATCCACCATTATTGTCTCCAGTAAATCTAACGCGCCAATAACGCGCCACAATACTAACACCAATACCCATTGTTACATCTTTATTTGAAGTATTATCACTACTCATTGCTTCTTGCCATGTCGTACCATCATGAGAATGTTCTAGATACATTGGAGTAACATTATTATTTCCAGAGCCAGGGAAACAATTGCTGTTGGTGGTGCCATCACCGTCAGGTCTGTATAAAATAACTTGTTTTATAGATACATTCTCGCCAAAATCTTTTCCGATAGTAGCATTATTAGAAGGATCTAATCTTGCTGAAACTGTATAATCGCCAGTCGTAGTTCCATCAAAAGCAGCAGATAATCCACCATCCTGTGTCATATTGCCAATAGCAGTTCCTTTAGTTCTAAGTTGTTCATCTGTAAGACCTGCTGGCGCGTCTACGCTAGTAGAGGGGAAACTACTTCCAGAATACCAAACAATTCTAACAGCACCTGATTGTCCAATATTACTACTTGCAGGATCTCCAGCACCATGACCAGATCCACCACCACCATACTTTCCGTATTGAGTGCCACCATTTCTACCAAAAATATTATCAGTTCCACCAGAACCAGGGTCTCCAATTCCTCCACTAGTACCTTCTCCAAAAACACCTACACCATTGACGTTAGCCCACCCTGCTCCACCACCAGCACCACCGCCTGCACCAGCAGTTGCTCCATTTGTATAGACACCTCCTGCTTCCCAACGTCCACCATGACCACCATCTCCAGAATATCCTCCAGCACCTCCACCAAATGCCCAATATGAAGTTGTGCCATCATTATCTCCGCCATCTCCACCAGATCCACCACCATCACCAATATTTGAAGTACTATTTCCTCCAACACCAGCAGTACTACCACTGGCACCTGCACCACCCATTGCCATACAATAGGTAGTGCCACCTAAAGCAAATTGAGAAGTTCCTCCAGCACCAGCGGAGGACGAAACACTTGTTTGATATCCTTCGGGATAGGAAAAGCCAGTCACTGTTGAAGCACCAGTTCCCCTAGCACCAACAGTTACAGTATAAGTTGTGCCAGGTGTTACTGAAATATTATTTTTATATGATAGTGACCCACCACCACCTCCAGTAGTTCCTGTAACACTATTTGGATAGTGAGCACACCCGCCACCACCTCCAACAGCAACTACATTAACTGAAGTTACACCAGATGGAGGAACAAAATTATATGTTCCTGGTTCAGTAAACATCATTTCAAAAACATCGCTGCCGCCACCGCCGCCACTGCCGCCGAATGGGTGATCTGAAGATGCTGTTGCACCAGACACTGCTACGAGAGTTGTAGGACTTACTGCAGCATCAGTTACAGAAGTCTCGGACTGGCAGCAAAGGAGTACTGTATTTGTTACATTTTCAAGCGGTTCTGTGGGCACCGTGAAGCTAGAAGTGTGGAGTGCGGTTCCTTTGATTACACGGAAGTTAGAAATAAGTCCTTTGAATTCGTAATTAGCATGGGTGGCATTTGGAATCCTATCTCCGATAATCCAATCATCATCTTCTTCGGCATCCCAACTGGTGGTATAGGTGTCTTCCAAATTTCCGTTAAAGAATGTATACGTGGTTCCACTTGATCTTGTTACCATTATATGATGCCATGTATCATACCGATCGGAACCGATCGCACCGGTTTGACCCCTTTCAGTGTGATCTTTGGTGATTCTAATAGTATCATCAGTGGAGTTCCAATACATTTCCATACTGTCAAAGACATCTCCTTGACCTACAGTGAACATAGTATAATAGTTTTCACCAGAATCCTCCATTTTATAAAAGTATTCTATTGTAAAGTCTCCAGTACCAAGGTTTAAATCTGAGTGAGTTGGAATTTTTACAGCTCCACCGTTTCCATCAAACTCTACACTTCCACCGTAGTCAATGGCTGGAGCTACTGCACCGAAAGTCCATGTTGGAGTGAAGTTAGAGGTTTCTACCGTTCCACCTTGCTCTACTAATACATGCTTCATATATCCATGAAGATTATAATCTGATAAATCACCACCTCCACCAAATTCAGTTCTTTTACCTGTGTATATTGAAGGTGAGGTAGTAGTAGAATCCACTAAAGATCCATTTACGAATAGTCTATGAGTTGTTCCATCCCAATTAAGCATAACATGATACCAAACTTGTTTATTTAAAGTACCACTAGTAAGTTCTACAGTACCACCATTAACTCTCATAACTAGAAGGTCTTCTTGGAATCCAAATAACAATCTACCACTTGCACCACTCTCATATTGATCTACAAGTATTCCCATATCAGAAGACGTATTACCTGCCTGCCCAGAGTCATTTTCATAAAATGCCCAACATTGGAACTGCCATGAACTCAACGAATCATCTAAGAAAGTATTAGTTCCTGCATGGAAATATTGTTCAGTATCAGAACCCTCAAAATTAAATGAATCATCAGCTAGAGCACCAAAATTCGATGAAAATGGATTATTCCAACTTGCTACTGCTCCTGAAGCTGTGATACCACCAGGAGTAACAACATTTGCAAGAGGACTAATATTTGACCTACAAAGCAGAACTTTTGCATTTGGTATTTCTGTAAGTAGTGCTAATGGTGGTGCAAAGTTTGATGTATAAACAGCAGTTCCTTTGACCATGCGGAAGTCGCAAATCTGCCCATGAAATTGATAGTTAGCATCAACATTTTCTCCAAGAATATAATCCTCATTTGAATAATCATTTGAGTCACTATATGTTGAGGAATATGCCGTACCATCCACATATACTGTTGTTACCGAACTACTTCTTACTACCGCTACATGAGTCCAAGTATCATCACTCACCGTTACATCAGCAGTTGTCCGATAGTTGCCATCAGTATATAATTCAATTTTATTTTCATGTCCAGCTGTGTGGAATCTACCAATTAAAAATCCATCACTTGCAGCTGATGATGAACGAGTATCCACTATGGTGTCTAAAGTGCCATCGGAAGACTCGAAATAAACCCAACACTCTAATGTAAAATCACCTGTATCAAAGGCAATATCGCTATTACTGTTAGTGTTATTTATGTGATCATTAACGCCATCAAAACTGGAAGAACCCCCAAATGGAAGTTCATAACCAGCTGTGAAACTAGAACCAACTTTAGTAATAGGATATAAAGTTGGACCTCTATCATTAAAATCCTCTCCTGTAGCATAGAATACTGCTGAAGCTGGAAGTCCTTCAGCAGTAGTGACACTACCCTCGCCTGCACCATAACCAAAAAACATGATTTGCATCATATTAGCTTACCCCCGTACCAGAAATATATGCTACAGCATTAGTAATATACAATATCGTTGCTATTCCATATCCCGCTAATGTCTTATCTCCAGTAGATCCATTAGTAAATTTAAGTGTTATTCCAGTACCTTCAGTAAGTGTACAACTAGAACTGTGATCATTTACCACTGTAATCATAGATCCAGCAGATAATCCAGCTGCTCCTCCTTCAAATGTTACCGAACCACCGCCAACAGTGACAATTGCTTCTCCAGAACTATAGTTAGTAGTATTAACTATTTCAGCACCAGTTGTGTTATTGATTTTGACTGTTCTAATATCTACACTTAACTTGTCACTAATAGTTCCGTCAATACCGATTGATGCTTTTGTAACAGTATTGAATGAAAAATCAATAGGGTGATCGCTGCTACTGTGGATTTCTAAACTAGAAGTTTTTGCGGTAAGAACAAGGAGACCATTAGTATTTGTCTTATCACCAATACTTAAAGTAGTATCGCCACTAGGGTTATCAATTTCTATACTACCAGTATCAGCATATAATTTTAGTGGAGAAGCAGTAAAAGCAGCACTTGAATCTAATTCAATGTGTCCTGCACTCTGAATATTTGTTTGGATGATACCGTTGCTATCAAGTTGAAAAGCACCACCAGCAATTGTCAAACCAATATTAGTTTCCCAACATCCACTAGCATTATCATAAGTAATAAGCTTATCAGTAGTTCCTTTCAGTGTAATACCACCACCATCAGCCAAAAGATCAGTAGGTGATCCACTAGTGCCAAGTTCAATATTTTTATCTTCTACTGTTAAAGTAGTTGTATCAATGGTAGTAGTAGATCCAGAAATATCAAGGTTACCTACAACATAAAGATCCTTATAAACAATAACTCTTTCAGATGCATCAGTCGTCTGAAGTTGAATGTAAGTATTAGTACCCTCTTTAATAGCAAGAGCATTTGTTGCATTATCTGTAATAGTAACTTCTGTTTCTGAATCTTCAAGATTTACATTCTCATTAACTTTTAATGAATTATTAATTACTGTTTCACCATTTCCATTAGCAGCACCAATTCTTATATCATCATTAGCAATTAGTAAATCAAAAGTATTTTGTGATGAAAGAATTTCACCACCATTAACGTTTAAGTCACCATCTAGAACTGTATCATCAGATCTAATATTAAAGTTACTGTTTATTCCAGTGTTTCCAAACGTACTAAGACCAGTAACCACAGTAGAGGCAGCACCAAAAGCATTGACTGTTGCTGCTATCGTATTAAAAACATTGATAGAAGTTCTCGATGTTGTAATATTATTATTTCTGATAGCAAGAGTGCCAACAACATCAGCACCTATTGTAATATCAGTTGCGTCCATAAGGACTTGGGCAGTATCAATATAATTATTGAAAATAGTTGCTGTTGTTGCAGTACTAGCATCAACCTTAATAATACCTGAATTTACTGCAAGTTCTCCAGTAAGTGTAGTGTCCAAATCTACTTCTAGTGTATCAATAGAAGCAATTCCATCAATCCATAAGTTATTCCATTGCTTAGCGAGAGTACCTAAATTATAGTTAGCAGTTGAATCAGGAACAATACTTGATTGAACATCTGCATTGAGTATAATATTATCAGTATCAAGATCACCAAATGTTAATGTGCCACCAGTTCCAGAACCTGCTCTAAATGTAATATCTCCATCTACTTCTAAGTTACCAGTAACAGCAAGACTGGTAGTTAACCCTAATTTATTAGCATCTACTTTATAAAATCCTTGACCTGTATCCCAGAATAAACTTGGTGATGCTAATGTGCCATCATCCATCCCAATAGTTTGATTTGATAAATCAACATCACCATTAATGATCTCATTGATTGCAGTGACTACAACATTTGTCGGAGTTAGTAATAAACTTGCATCTCCCACATCAGTGCCGATGAGATTAAGCATCTGGCGCTGTTGCTCGAATGTAAAACTAACTAATACTTCTCTAATTGCCATTTGTAAGTTTCTTTAGTAACTGCTTGATTTCATCAAGTTCTTGCTTCAAAGTATTTATCTCGTTTCTAATACCAGTTCTATTTTGTTTGAATTTCATATATTTTTCATATTCAGAACGATTTGAATTAATCACAGCACCACTTTGCACATCACGATATAAATTGCTGTGACCTTCTACTTTAACCTTATTCATTATGAGTGAGCAATAGCACGAATATCTTCAATTCTTGGGGCAAGTGCTGGATCATTTCCAACAAAGACAATTTTAATTGCAAATGATGAGAATGGTTTCAGATCATCAATGGTATATACATATTCTAAATATGAATCCAGATCTTCTACTGATGGAGATAAAGATTTAAGATTATTTGGAATTAAAATATCAGTATTGTCTGAATATCCAGTGCCATTGAAAGCTTCCCATGAAATATTTCTAAAATCATCAGAACTACCATCAGGTCTTACTTTATAGAAAACTTTGATATTTTTATTATCAAACATATTTGCAGTAATCTTACAATCAAGAGATGTGGCAGGAGATTCTAAAGTTACTTCTTTAGTGAGATACTTAGAAGATGTAGAACTATTGAATGAATCTTCACCTACAAACAAGAAACCATTAGATGCAGTTACTCCAGTAATAGATCTACTTGTCACAGGAGTCGTTCCTGTGTTGCTGTCATCAATGATATCATTGACTGCAAAAAGTTCATCAGTAGTAACTTTAACTTTCAGTGATCCAGTTCCAGAATCCCATCCAATAACAATACCAGATTTAACTGAAACAGTATCTAGTGTTGCTTCCACACCTCCTTGCTGAATAATGTTACCTGCGACAAAAGGTCCATTTGTAACATTAATTAATTTTAATGTTTTATTATTTAAATCAACTGAGACAACTTGACCAGCAGCACCACCAGATTGAATTAAATTTGTATTACTATCAACAGTATTAATGAAATTACCGCCACTAGAATTAGAATAAACCAAGACTGCAGTGGAAACTACATCAGGATTAACAGTGGTTACTGTATAGTCAGAATTTGTATCTACACTTAGAGTTTGAGATACAGTACCAAATCTATCTTCATTACCAGTTGGATTATCCATTCTAGAAGAAACTGTGATCAAATTACATCTATTAGCATCAAGCACTGGTGAAATATTATCTTTTGTTGTTTGAAGTGAAATAGTCTGAGTAATAGATCTTTCTCCATTCATCAAAGATGCTTGAGCTCTGTATACTTCATTAACTGGTGAAGCGATTATTCTACTTTCTTCAAAGTAATAATTGTCATTAGAACTAATAAAGTAGGTAGGAGAAATCTTATATTCATTAGTTGTATTTGAATCAACTGCTTTGCCATAAACAGTTTTGATATTTTGAGAAACTGTAGATGATGGGAAGGTCAGAAGAGCAACTTGAGGAGAAACAATTTGATATAATTTATTAGTAGTTGCTGTGATTGCAGTTCCACCTCCAGAACCACTTCCACTCACAGAAACATTAGCAGCAGTCCAAAGATCACTGTCAATAAAAATGCAGTATTCATCAATACCAACATTACTCACAGAATGTAACCCGTTTATTAATGTTACAGGAACTCCGTAAATACCATTTACCGCCCCAGCACCAACAACATTACCAAGTATGACAAGATCACCTTCATTCATACCATGATTAGGATGATTAACGCGAAGAATTTTTTGGTTGGAACCAAATAGTGCTGAAGTTCCTAAAGTTTCATCAACAGAAATAGCATTGTCTGGAAGATTTACTACATCCAAATCATCATTGATTAATTCGATATTTGCTGTTCCTGTAGTATCAAATACACATCTGTTAGTAGAAAATTTAAGATCTTGTAAGGTATCTTCAATCCATGCAGAAGAATTTTGTGACTTATACAAAGACCCTACATCCGGTTGTGTAGATGCAGCAACTGTGCTATTCAGAAGTGAATCACCTACTATTGAACTATACAAAGTATAATCTTTAGATGATGTAGTTACTACTACAGCATATGTTGCATCATTTTGTAAATAAACAGGTGACTTAAAATTAAACTTAGTTTTATTAGAAGCATCAGATGAAGTTGAAATACCCATCCTAACTGCTGGATTTGTTACTTTAAATACCGCTGTAGCAGATGCTAAACTATCACCACCAGAAATACTTACTGTGGGCGCAGTATAATAACCAGATCCTTTGTTGGTTAGATTAACTTCATACACTTTACCATTATAAATTTTAGCTGATGCACTAGCAGAAGAACCAAATGATCCACCGATATCACCAGTAATATTGACTACTGTAGTTTCATCATTGTATTGAGAACCAAAACTAGTAACTTTAATTTTATCAACTATACCCGAATCATTATCTACATTAAATGTAGTGATAGTAATCGCAGGAGATCTATTAACGACAAATTCTTCACCTGCAATAAATTCAGTTCCATTATGGTTTGAAAGAATTAAGTTATATCTAGCGTTTGTTGTTGTAGTAGTTAAATTAGTCTTAATGGTTCCCACAGCACCGGAAGTTTTTCCAGTGATTGTTTCACCAGCAAAAAGTGTAATACCAGAAGGTACATCAACACTCATTTTAATTCTGAGTCGGGTGTCTGAACTTAAAGAACACTCACTAAATGGTAAAACTGTTCTTGTAGGAACACCACCATTAGTTTCTGTTAAATATACACTTACCGGTCTATTAGTATCTTCTCCAGTTGGAGTTGCTTTATTTGCAAAGTAAAGATCGATACTAGAAAGGAATAATCCTTCTTCAAAACCAGAAACTCGGAATGTTTGGGCGAGAGGATCTAATAATCCAGACTGATTGATATTAACTAATGAACTACCAACATACTGAACTGTATCAGAATTTGAAGTTGACCTTCTGCTGATATAAGGTACTCTGGTTGACTGAATAGAGGTTGTGAATGTTTCTGGCAATCCAGTTACGTTATATGATGTTTCTGCAAAAGTAGCAACATCTGAGTTAGAACCACTATTCGTAGCACTTGAAGTTAATCTAAATGATTTGCTACCAACAACAAATGATTTCTTGGAACTTGTTTCATCGTAGAATGATCCAGGAGAAATTTGTAAATCAATTGTCTTCTTACCTTTAATTGGAGAGTATCCATTAGGAATTAAGAAAATACCACTGATACTTCCATTATCATCGGTAATAATATCTTCACCAAAACCTTTTTCGGCATATCCAGCAACACTAGTAAATGGTGTTGTGATATTAGTAACATCATCTGGATTTGTCCATGAAGAAACGGCGATGCCATCAAAGAAAGCATATAACTTAGTATTCGGTTCGAGACCATTAACAACAAATTTAACTTGCTTAGATCTAATATAAGGATTATATGGAGTTGATAAAGTTCTTTGACCTCGATCTGCTGCAGCAGATCCATAAGGTGAAACTCTATTTAATGTACCATTTCTAGATCTTGTTCTAGTTTTACTAGCGATAACAATATCAGGTACTGAAGCAAATTGATTAGAAGATCCAATGAAGTTAGTGGAGTTACTTAGAGTATATGTTGGCGTTCCAATCCATGAGATCTGCCATTCATTCCAAAGACTTCCCCACATTTCAGGATTATTATTTTTGATATTATCAAAAACAGAGTTTTCATTTACAATTAATTCAGGCGCTGTATCAGTATCTTTCCACTCATCAATATTAGGTTCTAATGTCATCAAACCAGCAAACTTTGCTGATTTATCTGGGTTAACTGCGATAGTTTTAGTAGCAGCTAAATTTTCTACCGTTTTCATCTCAGTATAAGGTAGCATAATAAGCTCACCTTTTCTTATATATCCACTAGTAGCTCTTTGAGCATCATTTAAATCTTTTTCAATAAGACTTGTTTGAGAGGCAGCATAACTAGGTCTCAAAATTCCTAATTGAGTATCAACAGCACATCTGTAATCAGATGATCCTGTATTACCAACTCCATGACCCTCAAAATTATCTACAAGAATACCATTCTTGAATCTGTCATTACCAAACTCATCTTTAACTTGAGTATTGAATGTATCTTGCTCCAGAAGACTTAATACTGTATAGTATTCAAGTTTCTCAACTCTTTTTTCTAACTTACCAATGTCTCTCATCGTATAACGACGATTATCAAAACTCTTGGAAGTAATATCAGAAATACTATAGGTATAAGCAGGAATATTTAAGTGGTATAAAAGAATGCCATCAGAAATTTCTTGAGGTATTTGTGGGTTTAGTGAAGGTGTTCCTTTTGAAACAACAAAACCACCTGTCTTAGCAATATAAACGGAATCAATTCTATTCAGATAGAATTGATATCCAGCATCAAAAGACGTTCCTGCAATAGGAAGTGTGGATGCAGAAGATCCTGTTCCAGTAAATTTAAGAGCATTTACAGTTACTTTATCACTATATCCTGGAATTACTGTAGCTGTGTCAAGACCATCATAGTCAGAAACTCTTGGTCTAAAGTCAACTGTATCTCTAAGTGAAATTCTTCCATAAACACTTGAGTCATAGTATGGAATATCTTTATAAGTAATATTGGTATATGAGTCTACTGTAAAATAATCACCGGTATTAACACCACCAATATGTTTGAAGTAATCGAATACCACAAGAAGTCTGCTGGTAGGTGCAATTGCTCCTGGTTTTAGTGTAATACGAGCAAGATCATAATGTGTATCTCTTTGACCACCATCAAAATTAAAGCGATCAGTGACTTGAACATCGTTATTAGTGGCAGGTGAATCAGTAGCAGACATATAAACTGCTTTTAATTTCAGTCCATCAGCATACTGAATGGGAATCGAAGGATCTGAAAATCCACTAGATACATGATATTCTTGATTTTCTACAAGAATTTTAGTCTTAGGAGAAGTATCTACCTTTCTTACAGGAGCAATTAACTTAAATGGAATGTTAGCAAACGTAACACCAAGATCAATTGTAATACTTTGAGCACTATTGCCCAAATCTACTTTACCAGAGAGGTCAAGTAATTCACCAGTATTTGGATTTGTCATCACATAATTTTCTGATGTATATCCAAGGAACTGCTCGTTCGTTCCTACGCTAATATTAATAGCACCACTAGCATCGAGATTTCCTAAGAATTCTTGCTGCACTGTATAGTTGATATTGGTATTATTAGCATCCAATACCATTGTTTTTACATGCTTATTTGGTAGTGGATATATTAGAGTATTAGTCTCAGCACCAGAAAGTTTTGAACGAATTCTAGAAATTTTCTTAGTAGAGAATGATGATAGAATAGCACCATAGATATAAATTTTAGCAGAATCTCCACTACCATCAGGTACTGCATATTTTACTGAGTATTTTCTAGTAACACCAGGATTATCAACAACAGCAATAACATCTCCTGTCACTAGATCTACATCTGGTCTAGATCCAAGATTATCTGCCTTAATGAAATAGTCTCCTTCGGTAGCACTAAATGTAGCTCCATTATCGATATAATATGAAAGATCATTGCTGTAAATATCACCAGCAAAAGGATTTCCTGTTGTAGCATTAAAGAAACTCTTAACGAAAGATGAATCATAATTTACGATGGTGTTAGCATTCAGGTTTGCTGCGACAAAACATCCACTCCCAGTAGGGTCAACAATTTCTATAGTAGGAGGAGTAACAAATGTTCCTAATGCTAACCTTGCAGCAGGTGTAATTGTGATAGATCTAATTTCATTATTTAAAATAACGATATTTGCAGCACCAATGTCAGTAAGTCTATTTACACCATTAATGTTGATTGCAGTGATATTTGTATTTAAGTTATATGCAGAACCAAAAGATATCATCTTAAGTGATGCTAAAGAACCTTTTGGTTCTACGAAATTATATGGGGTTGAGGTTTCATCTTGTTCAGAAAGTAAAGTCTCTCCGTCAATAAAAGTGCCGGAAACTCTAGATAAAATTACTTCATTTGTATCATCAATTAACTGCTCTACAATTCCTCTAGCACCACTTGTCTGACCAGTAATGAATTTACCTAATGAGAAATTTAGTGGATTTCTGCATAAAATTTTAGTAAAGTATTCTGCATTGAATAAACCAAGTTTATAAAGTGATGATTTATCATAAACTCCTCCTGTAGAAGTTCCAGTGAGAAACTTAACTGATTTAGTTTTACAAATACCAATAACTGGTGTTGTAATTCTTTCTGTTGTTTTTAATGTTCCTGAAACAGCTCCCATGGTGATACTTTCACCAATACCCCAGTCACCCGAAGTTGCTTTCGTTACAATAGCAACTGCTTCAGTTTGAGATGAATTTAATTGATAATATCTAACTTGACCGCTTTGGGCACCAATACTGTAATTGGTATTTACTGGGACTAAATCTACATCACTTAAAGTCTCAACTGTAATCATCCAGAACTCTTCTCCATCTGGTGCGGTATCGTCGAGATTAGCAGTAGTTTCGCCAAATGCAATATCATGATACTTATCATAGAATTTCAATTCTTGATATGCACTAGTGCTAAGTAATCCAGTACCAGTCAAGTTCTGAGATTTACTTTCAACATCAGGGAATGATAGAAGATTAGTTGCAGTAAAATTAGATCCTTCTCCAGGACTTAATGAATTATTTTCTTGTGTCTCAGTTTCTCTTGCTTTATCAACCTCAAGATATCTTACTGATGTAGTCTCAATTTCATATCCTTTTACATATGCTTTTCCTGGTTCAATAACCACTACAAATTTATCTTCAGAACCACCTTGTTCTACAGAATATACACCATTATTATCTACTGTTGATAAACTTTCTTTAAAGTTTAGTAAAAATTCTTTAACTACATAATCACCCGATTCATCAAATGTTCTCCTTGCAAGAATATCTTCAATAAGACTATTACGAGAAACAACTCCTACAGTAGGACTAATAGAACCATCCTTTATCTGAAGTAGTTCGACAAAATCTTTTTGTGCTGCTAAATCAATAGGTCTTGATACTAAAGTTACCGATAACTTAAGTCTATGAGCGCCAGGAGCAGCATAGTTAGAATAACCCTGAGCATTGTCAAGCAAAGAGAAATCTTCTTCTGGTGTGATAAGTTGTTCTGATACAATAAAACCTACCTTATAAGTAGGATTATTAGAATACTTATCTAGAATTAAAGTTTCATTTTGATTTTTCACCAAAGATCCATTGATGAAGTAGATACCTTCTCTGACTGAAACAGCAGAACCATATCCCATGGCAGCACTTTCAGTAGGTTTCACATTTCCACTAATACCAACAATCGCTGTCGGAGCTCCTGGTGAATTGGAAGTTATAGTCTCACCTTCACTAAAGGTAAGTGCAGTATTACTACTACCACCAGTTTCATACTTAACAAATAAAGTGGTTGAATCTGATGAAGTAGCAGCTGTAGCATTTAATACCGTAGCAACTACACCAGAAACATTACCAGTCATTTTCTTACCGATATAATCGGTAATTTCTAAGTTATTCGTGAAAGAACTTACTTTCACAAAACTATATTGTTTGTCTACAATAACTTCCCCAGGAACAACAACAGATCCCTGTTTAAAGTTTGCCTTAGCAAGACTTTCAACTTGATTTTGTAAAATAGATTGTAAAGTTGTTAATTCCCTAGATTGAATTGAGTATCCAGGTCTGAAAAGAACTCGGTAAAAGTTGCTATTCGGATCAAAATCATCAAAATATGGAGATTTGTTTAGATTAGTACTCTGGGGCATATTACTAGACTAGTAAGTTGTTTTGATCTTATATGGTATATATTAGAATTCTACGACCAATTTGACATCTTCAATTTGATCAATAGAACGAGAAACAGTTCTTCTGTTCTCAACATAAATGATGTCACCAGTATATTTTTTAATTTCTGGTGATGAATAACCATTAGCAAAAGTTAAATTGGAAGTAGTCAAACTATAAGTAGTGTCTGGAGTTTCAACAGATGATGAAAGTGCTCCAGTGATTGCATTTGAACCAGAGAAAGGAGTTAAATCCCCACCTTGGTCACCGGTAGCAATGTGCTCGTAGCTGCTCTGATATACTTTAAGGATTTTAGTGCTAGCATCCCAAGAAACAACTTTGCCTGAAGCACCGGTTGTAGATTGTGTTACAGTCTCGTCAATATTAAATGAAGCGACTGTTGCAGATGGAAACTTAATAGCAGTCAAACCATTATAGGTAGAACCAGCAGCTGCTCCACCACCAGACTCTTCAGGATTGCGAAGAACGCCAATTCTTCTGAAATCCGTATCAACAGGGAACTCAAGGTTCTCATCATATTGAACTCTGGAGTTTACCATGACACGCTTAGTGCCAAGTTCCTTATAGATGTTATATCCATGTCCACCTGCAGGAGGAATGATTACTTCCAAAACTGCTTCTGCTCCAGGAGCTCCGATACCAGAGATTTCAGTTGAGTTTACGTTGATATAACCGTAGGTATATCCAGAACCGGGAGTAGTAATCGTTACTTCAGTCACAGCACCGCTGCTAACTTTGACTGTCGCAAGTGCTTGTGAACCTCCGTTTTGTGCCCAGTCTCCACGAATAGGAACATTAATATATCCAGTCGAAGCATTATCAGTATATCCTGTGCCACCTGTATTAATTACTACGGTGTCGATAGCACCGTCTACAGCGGCTGCTTTAACATCAACACCATTAGCGGGGTCTCCAGCAGATCCAACACCCCAGTTAGCAGGGACGGGGGCATAGGAGGTTGTGAAGAATTTAATTACATCATCAGTTCCAATGCTGTAGAGGAATTTCCACTTGTAAGTATCAGCAGTTGTGAAGATAGTAGTACCAGTTCCAGTAGGGGCAACAGTAGAAGCAATACCATTGGGGTTGGCAGGTGATGAACCATTATAGATACACTTATAAACTTTATAGTCACTTACGACATAATATTTTGCAGAGTAAATATGTGGTGCATTTTCTCCGGCAGAGTTTGCCTTGAAATCTGCGCTATAGTTAGAACGATACATTGAATATGTCGTTCCTGAAGTCCAATTATGTCTATTAATAACTAATCTAACATCTGATGACTGAATTCTCTTAAGAGAAATCATATCATCAAAAATTTCTTTCTCGTAATTGAAACTATCGATTGGCGTAGGTGGATTGTTCTCATCAGGAGCGGCAAGATAAGATCCACTGTGCTGACTACCTGAAGCTTGACCGACATATGAAGTCGCACCAGCTACAGCAGCAGTATCCCAATCTTGGGGTCTACCCATGAAGAAGTACATATTCGTAGGGGCTGCCTCGGAAAATGCTTCTTCAAACTGTTGGGCATTATGAATTCTAAATTGTTCAGAAATAAGTGCTGGCATTTCTATAAATGTTAATGTTTACGGTTTTCCTTGTGTTATTTATATTTATCACCCTCGCCAAGCGAGTCTTAAGTAATCGGTATCTGTATGTGATGTTGCTGTAGTTCCCTTCACTCCTCTCACGACAGTAAAATCTTGTCCTGAAATTGAAGTATATTCAACAATTTCATCTCCAAACTCCAAATATCCCGTTGGAGGGAAGTTGGAAACATCGCCAGTAACAGTAATTGTAGTAACAGTATCATTGATATTGCCATTCAATGTAAGACCATATGAAACATATGCTTCTGGTCCGATATTAATAATATTTGGTTCAGTCGCTCCTTGCGAAACTGCTCTATGAGTTGTGAAATCGCCAACGGTCAGTGCTGGCGCATAACGATTCATGTGTTGAATAGTAACTCCAGTTCCAAGATATGATGCGAGAGGATCATTAATTCCATGTGGTTCATAAGAGAACTTATTATTATCAAATGTCTGAAGGTTATATGCCAAACCTGCTTCAGAAGTATTTCTGATCATTTGATTTTCCATCTCAATTACAGTTGTGTTTGATGAAGTTAATTGCGAAATAACAAGTGGCACAGTGACTTCTTCATCAATATCACTGCTAACACTAAATCCAGGTAATAATGCATTTGCCAAAGAAATATCAACAATTGTATTATTTTTCATATACAATGGTGTGTGAGGTCTAATAATCTCATATTTTTTAGCAAAAATTAATTCAGGTGGTTCTGTATATCCAGAACCCGGATTTGTGATAATAACATTAGTTACTTTACCATTGGTAATTTGAGCAATAGCTTCTGCACCAGTTCCTGGATTATCACATTCGGTTTTAAATAGAATGATAGGAGCTACATCATACTCAAGACCAGGATTTGTTATATTAATACTAGTAATTGGTCCTGGAGCAAATACTGTAGGAATACCCATTGTATTTTCAACACCTATAGTTCCATCAATTCCCACTGGATTACCACCTGAAACAGAACTAGCAGTAAGATCTATTACAGCATTAGCAACAGCATTCTTGCCACGGACATAAGCATTATCTGTATATATTAATGCTGTATAAACTAAGTTATCAGTATTTTTAAGTGCCTTTTCCTCAACTCTAATAATTTCTTTAACTGATTCACCATCAATTCTGATCTTATCACCTGGTTTAATAATATCTCCAGTATTTGCAACCTTAGTTAGATATTTACATCCTTCAGGACTATTGTCGCCAATATATTCCAAGTTTTCAAATACTTCACCATTCCAGATTGAAATAGTCTTCTCAAACACTTTACCATAGAAATATAGCACAAAACATTTTTTCCCTGTAGTGGGTGCTTCAGTAAATGTAATTACATTATCAACAATAGTATATGAAGATCCCTCTACTTGAGGAACCCCGTCAAGCATAATTAACATTTGATGATCGTCAGGAGGAAGAATATTATCATCACCAAATTTAAATTCAAATGATCTTTGACTCGAATTAAATTGATCCGCAAAATTATTTAAGATTTTATATTTACTGAATGTATAAGAGAAGAAATGTCTGTCTTTTTCTATTACATTAGTAAATTTAATTACATTGGGATTTACGCTTCTGTCAATGGTATAAGATTCTCCATAAAGTTGAAGGACACCATCAATAAAGACTAGCAGATTTTCATCTGCCTCTGTGGTGACATTAGAACCATTGATTTTGTAAAGAGGATAGTCGGTGCTAATCCCATCAAACAAGATATTTTTTAATTTATACGAATAGCGAGCATCATCACCAGCAGAAACAAATTTAAAGAAAGTGGAGTGGAATACAGTTCCTTTTCTTACTGGTTCATATAGTTTAAGTATTGCATTAGAATATTCAAATTGACCTTCAGTAAAAGTGGCATTTGTCAAACTTGATGATTCAATAGTTCCAGAAGTAGTGAGGAAATCATCTAAAATAGTTAAATCTTGAATATAAAGTTGGTTACAGATTGCAAGGCTCATCATATCTCTTGCCTTTTCAAAAGCAGTGATAGATTCATTTACTTCACCTGCAAGACCATTACTTAATAAAGCAGATCCATCCAAATATTTTTGAGTAGAACTTCTAATATTAGAATTACCACCTGTTCTCAAATCACCAATAACAGAATCAACAATTAGACTTAAATCCCTCTTGCATTTTGCTTCACCAGCAGAAAGAATTCTTACTGATTCTGCTGGTAAAGATTGTGGATAATTTAATGATCCTTGAGATAAGTATAGTGTTACGATTCCAGCAAGATTATCAATATTCGATTTAATGTCAGCACATGCGCCATCACTGTTATTTGAAACAGGAGCATTGACCACAGGTCTTACAATGGCATCGGTTACTGCTCTAATGAAAGTATGTGGATACTCACCGCCTGAAATAACCACAGACTGATTCAGTGCATTACTGGCAGCACTTACAAATGTGTGAGGATAGTCACCACCACTGATAATTGCATCAGTGAGAGCAGAAACAAATGTATGTGCCGAAACAATTGATGTAGTACCAACTTGAAGTGTAATTGTAGTATCGCTTACAGAAACAACAGGAATTGGTTGATTATAAGAACGGTCACGCTTATGCTTAATACTATCAGTAACACCACTCTGGAATACATGAGTAGTTACGTTTGTGGAAGGTGTAGTTGTTAGAACTTTAACTGTAAATGTTTGTCCATCAATAGCGGAAACTTGTAACCACTTACCACTTACAGGGTCAGTAGCTCTTGGATATGCATGATCAGATGATTGACTATCTTCATCACAACGGAAGGTTACAGCACCATCATCAAACTTAACCCAATCACCTACCTTAATACCATGTGTGGTACCTGTGTTAATAATCATTAGACCTGTAACAGGATCATATGTTGTACCAGCACCAGGAGTATGTGTATCAATTATATTTCTTGGATAAGAATGAGTATCTGCTGGATCGGCAGCAACACCAACTTGGACATCAATTGTAGTTGCTTGTGGATTTAATACTGCAAGGTTAGATCCAGATGCAGGGTCAGTAGATCTTGGATATGCATGGTTAGTTGCATGAGCATCAGCATCACAAGTAAATGTAACACCACCATTAGCAATCTGCACTGTGTCAGAAGTTGTAAGACTGTGAGATCCAATCTCGATAGTCATTACACCTGTGGATGGATCATATGTTGTGCCAGCAGCTGCTGTAACAGCACTACCAACACTAGGAGTAATAGCATTAGTAACACCACTTACAAATGTATGCGTTCCAGTAGCAGCACCACATGTGAAAGTAATACCATCGTCAAGCATTTTTACAGTGGCATTAGATTTAATTCCATGAGTTCCGATAGTCACTTCCATCAAACCAGTTGAACTATCATAAGTTGCATTAGTTGGAGTATAATTTACAATAGGTGACGATCCAATATTAACAGTAAGATGATCATCGGTTGCAGTAAGAACAGTAGATCGTCTTTTAGAAGCAGGATCAGTTGATCTTGGATATGAATGGAAACTAACATTATCATCTTGAGTACAAGTAAAGGTCAATCCATCATCTCCAAGTAAAATATTATCTCCTACAACGAATCCATGATCATTTGATGTAATACCCAAAATTCCAGTGGTGGCATCATAGGTCGCATCAGTTACTGTATAAAGTCTTGGGACATATGTATGATCTGATGTGTCAGTAGAACTACCAACATTAATTGTGATAGTAGTTGCAGTCTTTGTTATAATAGAAACTGCAGTATCAAAAGTCTTATCCTTTTTCTTCTTCAATCCATCATTGACTGCACTGACAAATGTATGTGTAGAAGTATTAGATGAAACTCCTATCGCAACCCTAAAAGTGTTTCCTGTTACAGCATAGATTGGTATCCACTTACCACTGAATGGATCAGTAGAACGAGGATATGAGTGGTTAGTAGCATTTCCATCCATTCCACAAGTAAATATTAGGGAGTCATTATCAAATTTAATAAGATCTCCATTGTTCCATCCATGATTATTAACAGTAACAGTGAGAACACCAAGTACCGGATCATAAGAAGCATCTGTAACAGTTTCACTTAAGATATCAGTCTTAGGGTAACGATGCTCAGTTTGATTATTGTCTAAATCGCAGGTAAATGTAAGTGATTCTGGTTCAATCTTAACACTTGTACCTGCTCTTAAAGAGTGGTTTCCGATAGTTAACTCAAGATCTCCTGATACAGGGTCGTAATTAGCATCACTAATAGTAAACGTTTTTTCTGGACTTGCCCCTACAGTAATATCAAAAGTATCACTAGTTACATTAGAAATTGCTAAAGATTGCTCATGGTTTCCATCAGCAAGTCTTGGATAGGATTTTTCTGCAACATTACCATCCATTCCACAATTAAATGTTAATCCATTTGACTTGATTACAACATCATCTCCATTATTGAGACCATGATCGACAATTGTGACTTGAGCAACACCTGTTACAGCGTCATACGTGACATCTGTTGGTGTTCCAACCGCATCTCCCCAGTAACTAGCATTGCCAGCAGTAATGGTGAGATCTTTAATAAGAAGTTGATTTACAATTGCTTGCTTCATCAAATCCCTAACTTTATTGAATGCAGTGTTAGATTCTAGAATTTCGCCAGAAAGACCATTGCTGATGAATGATGTTCCTTGGTCATTAAAATATTTCTTAAGGAATTTACGAGCATACACATTACCGCCTGTGTGAATATCTAGTGATACTGCATCAATAAACATTCCAATATCACGCTTACACTTTGCTTCCCCAGTAGTATCAGTCCCAATGTTTTCTGCTGGAAGACCGGTAGTAGATCCTGCATTAATTGTGGTAGTTATAACACCGATAAGAGTTGTAAGGTTTGAAGTTATATTGGCACAAAGAGGAGAACCAGAATCAGCAGTAATGGTTAAGTCTTTAACCAATAATTCATTGGTAAATGATTTAATCATTTCATCGCGAGCAAAATTAAATGCTACAATTGATGCTGCTTCTTCACCTTGTAATCCATTATTAATAGGATTACCAGAATTATCAAAGTATTGTAATACAAATTTTCTAGTATACTCATTACCACCATTTACTAGATCAATAGAAGAGTAATCGATTAATAATCCGAGATCACGCTTACACTTTGCTTCCCCAGTAGTATCAGTCCCAATATTTTCCGCTGGAAGACCACTTATAGATCCTGCTGTGAATGCAGAAGTAGCAATACTAGAAAGAGTTGTAAGTGATGAAGCTATGTTAGCACATAAAAGAGCACCACCAGCAGCACCTACGTTAATTGTAAATGTATTTGTATCTGCTGCTGAGATAGTAAGAGTATTCTGATATGCTATATCTCTCTTCTTACTAACACCATCAGCAGTAGCTGATACAAATGTGTGTGTATAGTTTCCACCAGTTATAACCGCACCAGATGTTGCAGATACAAAGGTATGAGCATCAAGATTACTAATAGCACCCTGTCCACCATTAACATTAATTGTTATGGTAGTTCCAGTGGTTCCTGTTATTGGAAGAGCAGTATTATATGCGTAGTCAGCACCACCTGATGTGTTAGCACCAGAAGCACGAGGATATGTACCCTGATTATTGGTTGTCGCTGATGCTATACCAACATTAACTGTAACAGTTGTAGCAGTTGGGTTGGTTATTGCAAGTGCTGTGCCAGATACAGGGTCAGTAGCACGTGGATATGCATGATCAGTAGCATGATTATCTGCTGCACAACTGAATGTTACTCCACCATTTGCAATGGTAAGTGTATCTGAAGTTGTAAGACTGTGTGATCCAATTTCTAAAACTAAATTTCCAGTTGTAGGATCATATGTTGTTCCAGCAGCTGCTGTAACAGCACTACCAACACTAGGAGTAATAGCATTAGTAACACCACTCTTAAATGTATGAGCACCAACAGCAGCATTACAACTAAATGTTAATGAATTATCAGCAAGTTTAATGCTCTGTCCTGTTGTCAAAGAGTGAGAACCAATTGTTAATTCTAAATCACCTGTTGTACCATCATATGTTGCTCCAGTAACGTTATGATTTACTAGAGGGGTTGTGCCAACATCAACTGAGAATGTATCTGTATCAACGTTAGAAATTTCTAACCACTGCCCACTAATAGGATCAGATGATCTTGGATATGTATGATTAGTTGCATCACCATCCATTTCACATGTAAATGTCAAAGAATCATCAGCTATCTTAACAAAATCTCCATTCTCAAACCCATGATTATCAACAGTAACTGTTACTATACCCGTAGTAGGACTATAAGAAGCATCAGTTGCTGTAAATATATCTACAGTTGTTCTTGGATAGGATTTTGTTCTACTGGCATCAGTAACACTACCAACATTAACTGTAATAGTAGTCGCTGAAACCGCAGTGATAGCAATGCTTGTGCCAGATACAGGATCAGTTGCCCGTGGGTATGAATGTTGCGTCACATTGTTGTCAGCATCACAAGTAAATGTGACAGCACCATCAGCAATCTGAATTGTATTTGAAGTAGTTAAAGTATGAGATCCAATCTCCAATACAAGATCACCAGTAGCAGCATCATAAGTTGTACCAGACGCTGCTGTAACAGTACTACCAACGTCAGGAGTAATAGCATTAGTAACACCACTTACAAATGTATGATTTGTATTACCATAATTACATCTGAATGAAATTGCATTATCAGCAATCGTAATTGTATTAGATGTTGTTAATAAATGATCATCTGAGGTAATTACCATCTCACCTGTGGATGGATCATATGTTGCACCTGTTACTGCGTTTGGTAAATTACCTGCATTTGATGTAACTCCATTTGTTACAGCAGATACGAATGTATGTGGAGTATTGGGACTATTAGGATCATTAGTAATCGTAGTATCCTTAATTGTAAGTTGATTTCTAAACGCAAGGATCATATTATCCTTAGCAACATTGAAACCATAAATTGCTTCTTCTTCTTCACCAACAATACCGTTACCTAAAGGATTTCCAGAATCATCAAAGAACTGTAGTGAGAATTTACGAGCATATTCATTACCACCATTAACAAGATCTAATGATGTATAATCAATAAAGAGACCTAAATCTCTTCTGCACTTAGTCTCATACGCTCCATGAGAAGGATATTGAGTAATAATATCAGTCCAAGCATTATTAATGATCTCAGTTCTATTTTGCTGAATCAGTCTATAAGCATCCTTAAAACGATAACTACTGTCTGTAGCAGGATCGCCAGGGTAAATGTAATCAGGAAAACTTACACCAATTTGAGCAGCTGCTTTGTCAACAATTTCTTTATGATTCTGTTGAATTAATCTATAAGCATCCTTAAAACGATAACTACTGTCTGTAGCAGGATCGCCAGGGTAAACGAAATCAGGATGCTGAACTGCAATTTCACCGGCACCTCTATCAATCAATTCTTTACGGTTTTGTTGAATTAAACGGTAAGCATCTTTTGCTTTACTATATGCAGATGTTTGAGGATCATTTGGATAGTAGAAATCAGGATATTGTAGAGAAATTTCTGCATTTGCCCTATCAATAATTTCAAATCTATTAAGATCAATTAATTTAGCACCATCTCTATGTCGATTAGCACTAACAACAGTTGATTCTTCTTCATCCAACCAAATACCAGTATTATTTGTAGGAAGATCAACAGTTGGATTATTTAATTGATATGTCAGAATATTAATTAAGCTATCAATCGTACTACGAACATCAGCACAAACGTCGGGATCATTATTTGTCAGATAACCATTGGGGTTTTCAAATAAAACTCTAATGGTATTTGTTGATGGTACATCATACACCTCAAACTTATCATTAAAATTTAAATTTCCAGTATTTGTTACAGCAGAGATGTGAATATATTTTTGGTTAGGATATGTTTGACCTACTGATGTAGTCGCTAAATTATGATCTGCGGCAGTAGTAATAGTTGCAATACCACCAACATAACTAATCCCAATTACAGAGGATGTTTGGAATGGTTCTTGGAATATATCATTTAATGAAAGAAGTATGGAAGTATTGTAAGTATCTAATGGGAAATTACCATCATTTGTAGTCAAGGTATATGTTTGAGTATCAACATCAAAATCAGCAGAAAGATCTGCCATTTGCACTGCTTCAATTTGATTATCTAAGAAATTAAGACGAGCAGCTCCTACACCACGATAAGCTTTTAAATCAGTTGTATTGAGCGTAGAAACTTCATATTTTTTGAAAACAATATCTGATTCCACATTCACATTAGGTAGTGTAATAATAACTTCATTAGCAGAATGATCATCAGCAAGACCAATACTAAATGGAGAACCTGTTACAGTATCATCGAAATCAACATCATTTTCTACAGATACCTCACCAAATAATTTAAATCCAAGTGGGTGTGTTGTTTCATCGACATATTTCTTATAATCACTTAAAGATTTTGTACTTCTGATGACATAGGAAAAATCTTGGTAATAATAACTGTCAGTAATTTTTTGTGAGGAGGCACTAATCTTACCTAAATCAGAATCAAAGAAACCAACTTTTGAAATAAATCCAGAAATATTTCCAACAATATCTGGATTTGTTATAGAATAAATTGTAGAGGTTACCTGTAAAATAGCACCTGTAAGTGTATCACCTACTTTAGGAATACCTGAGTTAATTTTTAAATCAAGTAAGTAAATATCAGTACCAATTTCTCTTATTTTTTCAATCTTAGCTGATAATCCACTAGAAGATGATACATTTTCTGAAAGTTTATAAACACCACCAGAAATATCGGTAATGATTACTTTTTGTTTGAATACTAAAGATTTAGAGAATGTTCTATCAGGATTAAATTGACTTCCACTATTATTAAATCTAATAGTTTTAATTTTACCAATGCTATTACTAACTGGGAAAATTTTAGCACCAGCATCAATTACTGTGATAGTATCATTTTCATCATATCCTTTACCAGCATCATCAACTTTTATTGAAATAATTTTACCACCTACAATTGTTGGCGTTATAACTGCTCCACTACCAGTAGAAGTATTAATTGCAAGTTTTACATCACTTGAATATCTATTTCCAGAATTTAAAACACTGAATGTATCATCGAATGAACCACCAGTAATTGAATATGTTAATTTTGCTGAATCTAATTCACTATGAATAACCCCAGCAACTCTTGGGAGTTTTTTATAACCTTCACCACCATCAATTACATCAACAGTATTAATCTCACCAACAGCAGTTTGTGAAGTTGTTGTATATGAAATTAAACCTGTGTAAGTAGGTTGTTCAGGTTGTGTGGAAGTGGTATACTTAAAACTATAGTCATTAACAACTTTAGTAACTTTAATTGATTCTACACCATCAGGGAATGTAAGAACTGATAGGAAATCTTTATTATTGATAATTTTGTCGTTTTGTTCATAATAATATACTCTAGAAACATCAAGATTCAGTAATGCTTCTTTTGTGATAGTCACTGTTGATCCAGAAGTACCTGCAGTTCCAACAACTGTTACACCGGTAAGACTGTTAATATTTGCTGAATCTTCAGAGAAAATAAGACTATATCCAAAGATACTTCCGTCACTTAAATCAAATATATACTCAGTTCCTCTCATTAATGTATGAGATAAGTCCCGAACATAATGGTTGCCAGTTCCAGTAGGATCAAATTCCCAATAAATCTGAGTGTCACTTATACTACTTATATTAAGATCTCTTCCTGATGGTGAAGATGCATCTGTAAGAACACTAGAATCTGTAAGTGTGCCTGAATCAACTCGTATTTCAATAGTAGAATTTTCTTTATCAATACTATAAATTGTCCCAGACACACCAGTACTTGTAATTGATGACCCTACAGTTAATCTGTAATCTGGTTGATCATCTGGTATATAAAGTTCTACTTTATTAGTAGATGCATGTAATCTTAATGGACTATTAAATTGAGTTCGTTCGACAGTAATTTGATCTGAACCATAATCAATCGAAACAATTTTTAAAATTTCATCATTAATTTTTAAATAATCATTTTCTCTATAACCATTAGAGTTATCTACGTTAATGGTTGTTTGGTTGAAAGCAACATCAACAACTAAAGTAGATTCAATAACAGGAGCGATGTATTTTACTGTCTGATAATTAGATACTCTTACATTAAAAGTTTTTGATAATGATATTGCTTGCTTATCTAATGTTAATGTAACAATATCATTATCTGATAATAAATGTGGTGTTGAAGTTTCTACAGTTACATCATATGTAATACCCGCCTTATGTAAATATGGAGCACTAAACTCAACTGGCCAAGGACTATCAGGAATTCCGTTAGTTGTCGTTAATTGTGGGTGACTAAATTCAGGAGAAACTTGATATGATACTGTAGTTACATCCTGACCTTTAATTGAGTCAACTCTACCAAATGCTCTAGAACCTTCGGTATCATCATTATCAAGATACAAGTAATCTGAGGTTTTAAATATTGCTTGACTTTCTTTTACAATAAAAGAATCAACAACTCCCCTTTCCACATTAGATACTGATAAAATAGCATCAAAACCTTTACTTGGTGTGGAAGAACTTCTAATTCTTCTTGCTGCTTTATTTAAATTATCTTCATTCTGTTGATTAAATTCAATATTAAAATTATTTTCTGCAGGCACAGAATAATATGTTTGTCCTACAATATATGGATAAATACCACCACCAAAACTATCTACTGTAAGAAAGTAACAATATCTTCCCTCAGGATATTCTGGAGTAATGCAAAAACGACCATTATTAATATCAAGACTTCCTGTTCCCTGAATAAACTCATAGTCATCAATAAAAGAACCTAATGGATATGTTACTACGCTAGGTCTAGTAGCAGCTACCGTGGTTTTTAATAAATAAGAACTAGTTTGCCTAGAAATACCATTGGCAGGAACTGTTGCAGTAAGATATCCATAAGGACCATAAATGGGATTACCATCATATGCCCATCCTAAAATAGGAGAATGAACAAATCCAGATATTTTTTCATTATAATTAGCATTTACACCCTGAACGTTATCAGATAATGAATGTCTAAGAATTCTTGGATTTGATGGATATGCATACTGAAGATTATATGCAACATTTCTACTTGGATACAGATAACCATTACCAGTATCAGATTTAATTGTCTGAGCAGGTGCCCAGTTGCCATTTCCGTCAATAGAATTTCTTGTCTTGAATACTCTATCAAAAGACCATTTCTTAACAATAGCATTAGCAACAACACCACTACCTTTGGAAATAATATTTACAACAATAGTATCTTTATCGCTATAATCAACACCACCATTAAGTATAACGACACCAGTCAATTGATTATTAGTTATTTCAGCAATAGCAAAAGCACCTGTGCCTTTACCAGTAGTGTCAATAATTTCTACATTAGGTATAGCAACATAATCCTGACCAGGATTAGTTACTGCAATTGACTTAATAGAACCATTAACGATATCTAGATCATTAACAATTGTTGCAGTGGCATCAAAACCATATGTAACTTCTAATGATTGATCTTGAGTATATCCATTACCACCATCATCAACTGATATGGAAAATACCTTTCCGTCTGTAATATTTGCATTAAATGTGGCACCTGCCCCAGTAGCATTTGGTATTCTGAATATTGGTTGAATGTTGGTCTCAAAACCAAATCCTTTTTGAATAATTTCTACCTTTTCAATATTTCCATATGGAACATCTTCATAATCTTGAGAACTAAATGCTTCTACACCATTATTAAACAAACCAACTGCTTTATTACCAGTATATTGAATTTGAGTATTTTTTTCAGTTGAAAGTGGAATTAACTTTAAAAGATTTTGATTGTTAACATTAAATCCAGTTCCGATAAATGATCCAATCGGATGACCAGGAAGTCCTGAAGAAATAATATAAGCATAATTATCATCTTTGTAAATATTCGATACCTCAGTGGTGATACTGTTAACATTAGCATCTATCTGAATATCAGAACTACTTGAAAGAGTTCCCGTTTCATTTTTGATCCATGTTGTAAATTGTGGTCTAAAATCAATATCTCCATCAGGTGATAACTCTACTTTTTCAAATTCCTCAAAGTAAGCACCACCATCATCTATAGTAACACTAGAAGAAACACCAAGTAACCTCATAGATACTTTATTTGATTCAAGTTCTATACCACCACTATATCCATAAAGAAATTCAGTAGTTTTAACATCACTTAAATCTGCATGATTAACAGCAACAGTATTATAAGTTCCTCTACCACAATCAATAAATTGATTGAACGTTTTATATCGGTAGGTAATAACTTCATCATCAATTTGGATAATTCCATTTAACGGAGGAAATCCAATTGTACTATCAACTGTAATTACAGAATCTGTAGATGCTAAAACTCCTCTGAGAATTGTTTCTTTAGGAATTTCAAAAAATTGTTGACTAAGAACATTTAATCTACACTCATAAACATTCTTATTAGCAGAAGCATAATTTGAAATATTATTGATTAAAATTTGATCAATAATAGCACTAACTGTTACAGATCCAGTAGCATTAGTTTGAAATAATTCATTTCCAACAAGATCATATGGATTTCCTTGAATTGCCTCTACTTTAATAATGTCATCTACAGTAAAATCTGAATATGAAGACTTGATTACATAATCTTTTGGATATTTTACTGTGATTTCTTCATCAAATAGAGCTCTGAATAAAAATTCAATGGAAATATCAGTTCCCTTATAATTATAGAAATCTTTAATATTTCTAATTAAAGTATCTTTATCGATACTAGAAGAAATATTCTCGAATGGAAAACCAGCAAGATATTGATGCTCATAATTTCTTAAGATAAGAAATAAGACAAGACTTGATAAATTTGTAGCAATGTCATCAACTTGGTGAGATGCTGCTACAGTGCTCTCTACAGTCGTTGCAGCACCGTTAAAGTTAGTTGTTGCTGTATATCCTCTCTTACAATTTAAAAGCGTTTTAGACGATAAATTAACTGTCTCATAGAGAATAATCTCATCACCTATACTGATTAAACCATTTTCCGAAGGAAGTCCATCAAGACTATCTAAAACAATGGTTTGATCAGTAGTAGAAATTGCTTGCTGCAATTTATAAGTTGTAACAAGATTATATTTTCTTAAATTATCAATATTCTTATAATCAAGGAAATTATTGGTGATATCAAGAAGACCACCGGATAATTCTAATGATTTATAGTATTCCTCAAAGAATTTTACAAATATAGGGAATTCATTGACAACAAACTCTGGTAGTTGCTGATCTACTAGGTCTGAGATAGTTAACTTGTTAAAATTCATTTTATGCTGCTTCTTGGAATACCTGGAGAATGCTATCTTCTATTGAGAGATTTAAATATACTTCTCTCACTGCACTCACATCATCATTAAGGGGGATGGCACTGATAAAAATTTCACTGTCTTCATTACTGCCGCTAATGAATTGAATTGGATTTAAATTCACCTTACCATTAGTAAAATCAACGGATCCTACATTTTCAATTAGAATTTTTTTAGATGCAGTAGCAGAATCAATAGTATATATTCTAATTGCACCATCATCAGTATTTTCCATATACGCATCATCGTTAGGATAATTTACCGTCCTAAATTTAGAACTTGTTATAGTAGTTTTTCCATCACATGATGTTTGGAACGGATTTACATAGCATAGTAAATATTGAGCTGTAGTATTAAGTGCTGGTGTTAATTTTTTGCGTAATACGAAGTCGCTAACATTACCTGTAATTGAACTTTCCGAGGCATCAACAACTGTAGTTATTTTACTTTTTCTAATCACCCCACCAAACTTACTGATACTATTAGTATCTCTATATTGAGTTAAATTTTCAATTACAACATTTCTTATTTGCTCGGATGTTAAATTAGTATCAGTTTGCCTATAATAAATTTTAGAATTTAAAATTACGTCAACAAGTGATGGATCGACAATAATTGGAGTAACAGAAGCAACTGTATACTTCTTAAGTTTACTGATAATATCTCTTTTAGTGGAATTACTTAAAATATCACTATATTTTGGTTTAATAGCAATTTTCACACGTCCATACTCAGGTGGTTCTTCAGTTTCACCACCATATACAATAATATCAGCAATTGATGAGTAAAGTCTTTGAGTAATTACCTTATAATCTTCTAATGTTACTGCTCTATTTTGTGAAGAATAGAATGCGGGGGCATTTTTTCTGATTACTTCAGCATCTTCAATATCATCACCACCTTCAGAACCAACTACAACTGTTGTAGTGATCCCAGTTAAAATTCGGTTTAATTCTTCATCATAAATTTGACCAGAGAAAACAAAATTCTTCAATTTGTTTGCTGATTTACCTGAAGATGCAATATATGAAACTTCAATAACTTGTCCATCAGTAACTTTTTTACCCAATACACCATCACCAAAAATTAATTCATATCTGGAATCATCAGTCTCTTGAACAAAAAATACTTTATCAACTGCAGTTACATCAAGAATATTCTCAACTTTTGTAAAAATTTCAGTTTTAGATGCTGCAGCATTTTCTCTTACTACTACTTTAATAGTTTCAATATCTATATTTTCAGTAGGAATGATAAATTTTTGATTAGCAATTGTATTATCTACAGTATAAGTAGAATTTAAATAAATTCCTTCAATTACCTGCAACTGATCTGATGAAACATTTGAAATATATCCAATATTATTTGTTACTGGAGATACAACATCTTCTAAAATAGAAAATTGATAGGTTTCGTTTCTATTTTCTGGATTTGATGAAACAAAGCAATTTCCTTTCTTGAGGGTAAGAAATGATGGCACTAATCTTTGATCGATAGCAGCAACACTACTAAAATCAACCTTTAACTTAAGGAATGCCTTTGCTGAAGTTGTTGACTTTGGATTATATCCAAGTTGTTTAGCAACTTTTACGATATTATCTCTCAAAGAAGCAGACGCCAAAAAACTCTCATTAACTGCCATCGTAGTGTTGAAGGCAGTATAATAAGTGTTATATGCTAAGAGGTCAACAATAGAAGATAGTGTTGACCCTTCAAAGTCATAATCTGTGAAATCAGTATTTCTCCTTAGATAATCAACTAAGGTAGATTTGATATCAGCGTAATCTAGAGAACTAACTTGTGCGAATGTCATTTATATCTTTGATGATGACGTTAATGTTAACGAAGTGGTGAAAATTTGAGCACCTGTATCAGGAATACTATAAATTACTTGAATGTCATACTCAAATTGATCTTCATTCAAATCCAAAACTACCTCAATCAAGTTAATTCTTGGTTCATATAAAGTAATTAAGGTTTCTACCTCAGTTTTAATAGATCCAGCAGTAGCATAATCAAAAGGTTCAAATAATAAGTCAGGAATTCCACTACCAAAATTAGCATTAAAAAACTTTTCACCTTTCTTATAAGAAAAAAGATTAAGTAGTGACCTCTTAATCGCATTTTCATCCTTCAGAAGGTTTAAATCCTTCCGTAAAGGATTGGTTTTAAATGTGAAACTCAAGTCTTTGTAAGATCTTGATGCTTTTAATGCCATTTGATATGGTTTTTTTCAATTATTTATAGTGGTTTGTCATATTAAAATTTTTGGCAATAAAAAATGATGAAATTACGCCCAAAAGCATAATATCATCATTAGGTGCTTATATAATCTTATAAGTTAGTGTTGAAATCATTCACCAGACTTTTTTTTGTCTGGATGATCTTGCTCAGAGGCTCTTTTGCCTACAACATAACCATAAGACTTTGGTGTAGGTGTTTCCTCACTCATTTTCCTTGTCCTCGATAACGTTTTCTGGCTCCGTTAGAGGAGCTTGCACTATATTTAGTATGTTTACCATTTCCCTGGCGAGTTTTTTTTGGTTTGGTTTCAATATTTTCGTTTGAACCCCACTTTAGGCTTATTGCCATTACTGAATTATTAACTACTCAAATAGTATACCAAAATAAATGAGACCTGTCAAGTTATACAGCAGTCACACTGATAATTTGAATTTGAACTCCACCACTTTCATTACCAGCAGAAGGATTACTAACAATAACTTCTGCTGGACTATAAGAATTAATAGAAGGTTTTGGAAGACCTCCATAATAGGAAGATCCACCTCCACCGCCACCACCAAATTCACCTCCAGCATTATATTCTAAGTCCCAACCGCCACCGCCACCGCCGCCACCGTAGTAACCCATACCGCCTTTGCCGCCACTACCATCAACGCCGTTGCCGCCATGACCTCTACTTAAGAAACCACCGTTGCCTCCCCAAGATCCAGTATATCCATCACTAGCACCAGGATATCCGCCACCACCTCCAGATCCAGATCTATATCCACTAGTGGTTCCACCGCCACCGCCACCAGAAGCATTGAGATTACTTCCAGCATTTCCAGATGGATATCCAGCATTACCACCAGCACCAACCCCACCATATACACCATTTCCCTGGGCACCACCCTGAGCACCAAGCATTATACACTTATTTCCAATATTATTAGTTCCAAAGAAAACTGCAGCATAATCCGAATCGTAATAAAGTCTGTAAATATTTCCACTCGTCATGCGAATTGTTCCCTGAACATATGCACCTGTTCCAGATGGACTTCCACCACGACATTTTACAACTACATCGTAGTCACCATCTAATGGTGATAAAAGAACATTTTCAGTAAGAGTTAGAGTAGAAGATAAAGTACTGATATCACTTGTAGTAGAACTAGTAAGACCGGTCATGACTAATTGATCTTCTAAGAGGAACTTGATTACAGCAAGACCATTTTCACCTGAACCACCATGACCCGTAACATAATCTGGATCAGTTGAATATGGAGCAGGTGTATAGGGGTGAGATCCCTTAGAACCATCACTAGTATTGTAATTAGTAACATTTGCCACAATATATCCTGATCCACCACCACCTCCTCCAGACTGTCCTGTGGTGCCATTACCGCCGCCGCCACCGCCGCCGCCCCAGTATCCTGATCCACCGCCGCCTCCACGGTTACCAGTGTTGTAGGGGAAACCGCCCCCTGCTCCACCACCATTACGACCAGAGGTTGGAACACCATTACCTTGTCCAGGCCCTCCAAGTGTTCCACCACCGCCAGGAGAAAATGTACCATCACCAGCACCACCAACTCTACTAGCACCACCACCAAATCCACCATTACCTGCTTGACCTGTTCCGCCGCCTCCACCAACGTAAACAACGTTGTTACCAAATATCATTTCCGATCTTTGACCACCACGACCAGCACCATATCCAGACATACCTGAAGGAGAACCCAAACCAGTAGCACCAACAAATACAGTAATAGCATTCGTATTTGAATCAGGAATACTTATAGTTCCCATTGCGAATCCACCAGATCCACCTCTAACAGGGAAACCTTCTCCAACACCAGAACCACCAGCACCCCATATTTTAAATGTAAACTCAGAAGCAGAAGATGGTATAGGTATATTTGTCGAACCGGGATTAGTAATTACAAAATCAGTTTCTAACGGTGCTGCTACAAGAGTAATAACTTCTTCGCTATTTTTGTCTGCACAGTATTGGTTACTAAGAACACAACGATAAAATTCATTAGTATTTGCAATAGTCAATGTGGGTGTGGTGTAAGTGGCAGAAATAGCGCCAGCAATATCAGTCCAAATACCAGATATCTTTTTCTGCCACTGAAAAGTTACTGGATCACCATCACCATTCACTACTAATGCTGATACACTAAATGTAATTGTATCACCATCATTAACTAAAGAAGATTCTGGATTTGATGTTATTTCAATATATGTTGGATTAATAACAACTCTTGAATTTTGACTTTCTTCTCCTGCAGTTCCTCTATTCAAATGAGTTTCATTAGCAAATGATCCTGTAGTTCCATTTACAGTGCTAGCAACATACCCAGAACCACCACCGCCTGCTGAAGATCCACTACTTCCTGATGCAGCACCACCACCACCCCAGTATCCACCACCACCTCCAGCACCAGAAGTACCACCAGAAGTAGTTACAGTGACGGTAGTTTGATCTGTAGTTAGTGTAGATGGATATGATCTTCCCTTACCCCAAATAAGTCTTACAGCACCATTACCACCATATCCACCAGGTTTATCAGTAGAACCAACTCCAGCACCACCGCCATAGATACCTCCATTTCCACCACCATCACTTCCACCAGAACCACCACCAGATCCACCAGATCCACCAGAACCACCGTTGAGGTTCAGTCCACCAGCAGCTCCATCAGCACCTTTTCCATAGATACCAACTCCACCTCCTCCAGCAGCGGGAAAAGATATGCCGCCGCCACCGCTGCCGCCACCTCCAGATCCAGCAGTTGGGTAATTGCTGAAGGTTGAATATCCACCTTGACCACCATCACCAGTATATCCACCAGCTCCACCGCCTCCCCAGACACCTATTCCTTGACCACCGTTTCCACCACCATCACCAACAAACCCACCAGCACCACCAAGACCATAACCACCACCACCTTTTACAGTGCTGGTATCGATGAAATAAGAGTCTCCTCCTCCATAGCCTGCAGCACCAACTACTATAGTATAAGTTTGTCCAGGAACTACCATAATATCATTCTTCCATCCAAGTCCTCCACCACCACCTGGAGTTATGCTGTTAGTAGTATTTCCCCAACCATGGCCACCGCCACCAATACAAACAGCAGAAACTCTATAAACACTGTTGGGACACGTCCAATAATGTGTTCCTGGTGAAAGGAAATTAGACTGACCTACTGCATTAACAAATCCACCACCATCACCACCAATTAGTGCAGTACCATCTTGACCATGTTCACCCATTATTTCATACTCAATTGTAATATAAGGAGTGTTGGAAGTTGATGTTTCTAAATCAGAAGTAGCATGATATTCCTGATTATAATATCCGCCACCGCCGCCACCGCCAGCACCAGATTGGTGATTACCAGATTGATTCCATCCTCCACCATATCCACCAAAAGCTCCGCCACCGCCACCACCTGTACCACCATTAGCAGATGTACCATTACCACCACTCCATCCCTGCGTGGAACCTACAGAGATGGAAGTTACAATTATATTTGAAGTAGTGCCGGGTGTTGCAGTATAAAATGTGTTTGCAGCAGCACCGCCGCCTCCACCGCCTCCACCAGCGACTGCTAAAACTGTAGACCCCATACGAATAACTGTAGCAGATCCACCACCGCCTGCTGATGCATCAGTTCCCCAAGTTTCTTGGCCACCAGAAGTAGATCCACCAGGACCACCACTGTAATATCCATATCCTCCATAACCACCAGTATCGTTTCCCTGGCTTCCAGTACCATTACCACCATTACCACCAACTTCAAGTGTTAAAGTTTGGCCACTAACGTTAGTAAGCACACCAGATATTTTCTGACCTTGACCACCCGTTCCACCATTCTGACTGGAGAAACCAGAGCCTCCCTGCATTACTGAAGAATTACCACCATTACCACCCTTAGCACCATGAATAGTATATTTAACCGTAGAAATTCCAGCTGGGATTTCTACCGTATTTGTACTGTTATATGTTTGATTAAATGTTGTCGCTGCAGCAGCTCCTGAAGCAACACCACCAGCGCCACCCGCACTTTGAGTACCACCATCACCACCAGTGATAGACGCATCAAGATCATTTCCATCACCGGCTATTAATCCTCCACCAGCACCACCAGCAATATTGCATCCATAACCAGCAGATGGAGCTTGATCCACAGTAAGTGTTGACGGGAAAGATCTCCCAGGGCCCCAAATAATTCTTACGGCACCCTTTCCAGGAACTCCTCCATATCCACCTGCCGCCCATCCTCCACCTTCATTAGTTCCACCAGATCCGCCACCATAAGCACCACCATCACCACCCTCATGCCATCCTGATTGATCTCCATCTTCACCACCAGATCCACCATATCCACCATCTCCACCTGAACCAGTAGATGGAGCACCAGAACCATTATTACCCTGGCCATAAACGCCTACGCCGCCTCCACCGCCACCTTTACGTTTACCGGCATTTGTACCTGTGTTTGAGTGCCCTGCACCGCCGCCACCTCCACCTCCAGATCCAGCAGATCCAAAAAGTGTGGAAGCATTGCCACCATTGCCGCTATATCCACCAGCACCGCCGCCTCCGCCGCCCCAATTCGTCGCACTGCTTCCAGTACCACCACTACCGCCGCCGTTGCCAACATAACTTCCACCAGTCGCTCCATTCCAACCATTTACACCACCACCACCTTTTACAGTGCTGGTATTGATGAAATAAGAGTCTCCTCCATTCGCACCACCTGCTTGTCCTGGAGAACCTACGACAACCAAATATGTTTGTCCTGGTATTACTGAAATATTATTTTTCCAACCAAGACCGCCGCCGCCACCTCCGGCACCGCCGCCACGACCACCAGCACCAACACAAACAACACAACATGAAATTACACCAGCAGGTACTGTCCAACTATGATATCCAGGAGTATCATATAACTCTTGTCCTTCTGAACTACCAAAAGCTCCACCAGTACCACCACCAGCACCACCTGCAATAGCAAGAGCCTTTGATTGAGATAAGATATTACCTTCAAATATACCAGCATATCCACCGCCTGCTTCAGCAGAACTTCCACTAGTGGAAGATGTGGTAAAACCTTTACCACCATTCAATACCACAAAAACACTTTCAGTTGGTAAAATAGGAACACCTGCTTTTGTGTAACCACCCTTACTAGCACATGCTCCTTGCCCCCATAGGTCAGAAAGAAATCTAGTTCTTCTGCTGTCTAATGAAGTAACTGTGTATGAATTACTGGATGCCGGATCTAGAATTAATGCTCCATCTCGCTCAAGACTCCAAAATTCTGTAGTCTTAGCAATACCATCAATAGTAACTTGATAAATGGGGGGAACTACTCTAAAATCAGCACCATCAACAATCAATGTAACAATAGATGAGGTTATAGTGTTTGCAAGAGGATTAGTTAAGACACATCTATACTGATCACCATTATCCTCATATGTATCCAATACTGACGTAGTAAAAGTTGCAGTATATCTAGCATCTACACCGGTTCCCGAAACATATACCATGACACCATTTGCATCAACAATATCCTCCCAACTATTAGTATTATTTTCTTTTATTTGCCACTGATAATTAATTACATCACTACTAATTGCTGCAACAAGATCTAAAGTAATTGTATTACCAGCAACAGCAGGAGATGTTAATGCAGGTTGTGTTGTAATAGCAATTGCTCTACGAACCTCAATTAAAAATTCACCAGTATATTGAGGAGCGTTTACTACAGTTGCACCATGAGTAATTTCACAACGATATGAATCACCATCATCATTCGCAACACTCATCCCTGCTGGAATTGAATATGTTGTAGAGTTTGCACCAGCAATATCAACCCAACTATTAGTTCCTGAATCTTTGAGCTGCCATTGATATTGCAATAATAAAGGATCTGCTATATTAGTGCCAGCAGTTATTGTTAGAACATAGTCAAGTATTGTTGGTTCCTCTAATTGAATGATAGTATTTTCAGTTGGAGTAACATTATTAATGACTGGTACTAAATCTTCAAGACTAGTGGATCCACCTCCATCACCTCCACTAGGAGGATTTTCAGGATCAGAAATATTAACAGTTGATGGTCCACTACCTGATTGCATCAATGCGATATCAGTTTCAGTTACTACATACCAATCAGCAGGAGATACCTGACGTTCTTTGCCGTCTTTCGGGATATATTGAACATGATTGCTAAATGGTTGTATTCTCATGCCAAGTAAACCGTTTTTGCTCCATGGAGTAAAGGAAACGATCCAGTAATACCTAATGCTAGATCACCAATTCTTAATGCTGCCTTACCTTGAACGAATACTTTAGGTGATCCTACAATAACCCTTGCTATATGTGTTTTACAGCATTTGGGACATGGAACTATTTCTTGATAAGGTATAGTCTTATCACCTATAGTAGCATTTGCCATCTGCATTGAAAAGACCGTAGGAGCTCCTTCACCCTGTATTGGTGTGTTGCAACGATTAATATATACTTTTCCTATCGTACCTGCAGATCTTAATGCCATTATATTCCTATGGTAATGTATCTACTTTAATCTTATATTGCGTAAAATTACTTGTTTCAATTTGTTGATTATATAGGTTTTGTTCTGGTGTTAATTCTTTATCTTCTACTTTCACTACAGTAGGTGATGTGACTTCAATATCAGTTGTGGGGAATGTTTGACCAAGACGTTCATTTTGTTCATCCTGTGATCTTTGTCTTTCATTTAGAATTTCTTCTAAGATCTTAGGCCAATCACCAGTATTATTATTAATTACCTGAGTAATTGTATGAACATCAGTTCCAGTCTGAGTAGCACTACTATATCCCATTCTTTCTAAAATCTTGTCCTGATTATCTGAATTAATAAATCCTGCCCATATTCCAAAACTTATATGAAGTTGCCAATCTACTTCAATCTGAAATGTAAGTGTGGTATCTTCTCGCTGATCAGGAATAAATTTATATAAATTATCGAACTTATCTGGTAATTCGTAAAGACTGTTTACTTCAAACGTTTGAGATGTGTAATCTTTATTTCCATAAGTATTGGGATCTTCATCAAGATATCCGAATTCATTATAGCAAAACACACCACCATTATAAGAACCTTGAATACTTAATGTGTTCCAATCAGGTACAGTAAATGTAGCTGCATCTGTTACTCCATCTGCATCTACACTAGTAATAAACGAAAAAGCAATATTACCTGCAGGTGTTGGATTTTGCACAAAAGCAACCCCACTACCTCTTCCATCTGCTTTAGAAAGCACGTCACGATTAAACCAATCACCTCTCTCATTCTGTGCAATACCATCACCATTAGGACCACCAGTATCCACCCACCTCATCTCGGTAGGAATACGAGCAACATGGATACCCACATATGCGCCGGAAGGTCTAGAACTGCTAGAACCATACCTATAACCTCTAGTATTATAGTTTGAACGGTTATTATACTTGATACCATTTCTTCCTGCTCCAGTCGTTTGTGTTGGGGGTGCTGCAACTTCTGCAGATGTTGACTTAACTTCAAAATTAAAACTATTATATAAATCTACATCAGGTAATATCGGTGATTCTGCACCACTTAGATAATCGTAATTATCTGTAGATCCAGGAAGACCATTATATTTACTATAAACTATGGTGTATGACATTTGGTTTCAAGTTCTGCTACCTTATTATGAAGATAATCTAATGTATCAGTTAATGTTTCATAATCTTCACTTTCAGGGCGTTTATAACGCAACTCTGGGTTGCACAATTGTGATACAACTACTTCAAGATTATTTATGCGCTCAAGCACGTCCTCAAAGTCAAACCATTCTTCATTTGCCATAAACTTCTCCTCGCTTTATAATATCATTGCACCAGTACGTTGCTTCTTTCTTTGTTTTCCATTGTTTTGCTTTATCTAATTCCCCCCAAACCCTATCATTATGATAATACATCCATTCACTGTTAATATAACGTGAAGAATTCTTTTCTCTTACATACCATTTTTTAGCCATAGTACTTTACCTTTATTTCATCTGTAGTTATATTTAACGATTCTACTTCCGGTATAATAGTTTCAATGTAATCCATTGCATCCTCATAATTTTCAAAGATCATTTCCTTATTATCTTTAACCTGTACTCCTACTTTCATACTAATCTCCTATTAATGCTAGACTCAGTATCAAAGTAGAGCACACTAGCGAACGGGTTATTATCAAGAAAATTTCTGACAACAGCGAGACTGAAGTATATCTTTCCAGTGCCACTTTCTCCAGCAATGGCATTAATGCTATTACTACTGAAGCCCCCAAATATACTGCCTGAACACAACCCATTAAAGATACAACTTCCTGTATCAATGGATTCTTCGACAGAACTAATCTCATCTGCCAACTTCGCGAAGTCTTCAATTTGTACTCCTACTTTCATATTAATCCCCTATTACGAAGATGGACAATAGTTTCATTTGCTCCACCAAGTACTTGATCATCATTCATTACTCTTGGAAATGATGCACCATACCCAAACTTCTTAATGAAATCTTCCTTCGTGAAATTACGATCTAACATTAATTCAATATAATTCTCTCCTATTGTTGTTAAAACTTTCTTGATATTAGCACAATAAGGACAATTTTTCTTACTATAAATTGTATATGACATTTTTTACTTAGGGTGAACTACTATTCTACATCAAGTTCATATTGCTCGTCAAGCTTTCGCTGCACACCAAACAATACTTCCTCATACTCACCACTGTCATATTCATCAGCATTTTCTACTGCAATCTCTAATGCGTTTAAAATCACATCCATTTCATGCTCTGATAGATCTATATGAATATTTTCCATAACTACTTCGTTTTATTTTTTTTATATAGTCTTCTTCATACTTAAAGCTCGAGCGTATAAGACTTTCTGAAATATTCCCAAGTATAGATACATTATTGTTATTATGCATATTACTATTATGAAGTTTATTCTTCCTGTATTGGTGGCAATGATACTACTGGTCCCACAACCAGCAGATGCATGGAACCAAAGGAAACGAAATGTATGGGCGGATTTTGGAACTAGCATAGCATTTCCTTTGGTCTTTACTATTATCCTGTGTGGTGGATTACACTATACTTGGCCCGTTAACTATAAGGGAAATGGGGGTAGCAGACGAACTTAATATGATGGAATGGCCACCATATAGTTCTACATACTTTGTGAAGGACATCCCTTCTAGACCCGTGAAAAATATTAAATGGTCAGCATATATTTTATTAGAATCAAATCGATTAACTAAAGTAGAATTTATTTGTGAATCTAATTTAAAACAAGATGCCGAGCAGAGATGTAAGGCACTTTATGGTGTATCTGATGTACGACAATTAAAAAGAGAATGGAATTAAATAATAAAAATCCTCTTAGTCCAGTGAAGCTGGTAAGAGAAACTTACTCTCACTGGTTACAAAAGAATATAACTGAGGTACAGGTACAGTTTAAGAATGAGGAACCTGCATGGATTCCTTATGATACATTACTAGCAGTGCAGGAAGCTAAAAAATGGAATTAAATGCTAAGAATGTTATAGAAGTACTTAATGAACTTCTACCTTATATTGAAGCAGATGGCGGATTCTTAGAGTTTGTTGAGATAGACTACACCGGAGAAGGTGGAGTAGTAAAGGTCAGACTAGGTGGTGCATGTTCTACCTGTGCTATGAGTTCTCAGACTCTTAAGATGGGTATAGAGAGGAAATTGATGATGGAAATACCTGAAGTAAAAGAAGTTGTTCAGGTTCTCTAACACTGTTATGAAACACTCATAATACTAGTTAATAATACCTACTATCAAAATAAATATTAGTGTTGCGTTGGGATTGAAAGATCATGCCCCAGTCACATTATACGGTTCAGTATTTAGACCAAACTAAGCACCATCAAAGTATTGGTGTATATGCAGAAGATGCTTTTCATGCAAGGAATCAAGCAGTACACGACGTACCATATCTTCAGCAGCATCCTAGTTCGATAGATTGTATTCTATCTGCAGGATCGCAATTTTGTACAGTAATTTAGATCATGAAACACGAAATTATGTGGTGGATGAGCCGACTCACCATCATGGGAACTTCACTTTTCCTATCAATGACACTTGCAGCAAAAGCATATGCCATGCAATGAGTAAGGAAGATTGTCTTATAATATTAAAACGCTTCGGTTATTCTGGTAAGAATGCCGAGGCATGTGCAGAAGAGTGGGTTGATAAATTCAACGTCTCTTTTGGTCTCGTGAAATACTATGAAACATATTTTAATAGGTAAGTATTATGATATTACAATTTGCACATTTTATTGCCGGACATACAACCTTCTTAATATTAGGTAGTAGTCTTATGTTGGCACCAATTTACTTTTTCTGTATAGACTCTATCCAAAATACTCATAGATATCAAGGTCATTAAAAAGCCTAGATAGTAGGTGTAAAATGAATCCAATCTTTGATATATTATTTTCTATAACCTGGGTAGTGCTTCTAGTAGGTGCTATTAGACTTATGGCAAATGGATGGAATCTAATGACGACAGAACCCTATAAAAAACAACCAGAAGGCCTTCCTGTCCATCCAGAGATGGCAGATGTTCCTGATGGTGAAGAATTAATGGTTGTTAATTTCGAGAAAGTAAATAAAGAAATAGATCCTTTACATGCATCATTACAGGATCGTATTAATCAACTCCAACAAGATGATAATGAAGACGAGGATGATGATGGTGGAGACATTGTTGCCCTGCGCCGCTAAATAATAGTAATATTTGGTATCCAGAAATTGACGGAACAAAGCATGGAGACCAAGATAGCAGTCTTGGAAGCGAAAGTAGATCACATGATGACTCATACCAAGGAGCTTACAATCAGAGTCCGTGCTAACGAAAAGGTAGTTGCATCCGTTAGTCTTTTGGGAGTTATAGCATGTACCATTATTGGTGCAGGTTATTTTGCACCTAAAGCAGAAGCTACTCCTATAAATAATAGTAATATAGTTAACTTTCCCTATGAAATTGAGTAAACCTTTGGTGCATTTAAGATTGCATCAATGTCAGTTCTTTTACTGGGATCCAAAGATAGATCCTAGAGAACCAGAATATATTGGAGACCTACATGATGGGTCTTTTTTTATGCTATAATATATCTGCCAGTATATACTGGCTGCGGTGATCCCCTTCAAGGTAGGTTCAGGATTAGCGGCGATAGGAACCTACCACATTTTTATGTTAATGGGAATTTATAAGAAATACTGGCATACGCATATGCCATAAACACTCTTATTACCTCCCCGACCCATCTACTTGGGGAAATATTTTTAGTTTGGGGGGTGGAATTTCTTGGAAAATTTTTGGAGGGTTTTTGGAGAGTTTTCTGAGAGTTTTCGGAGGGATAAAAAAATTTTTATATGAATGGAATTCTTTCGGTCTCTTTGGAACCTTTGTAGGTTAGGGTAGTAGTGCGTTTTTCAAATAACCCCCCGAAGGGGGTGATCTGATGTGCTATGATGTCACCTGGTCTAGAGCGTGGCGAATGTCTCGCTCTATGTTCTTAAGAGCCCGGTGATCGCTAGGCGTTTTTGCTGTCGTTACGGTTGCACCGTCAAAGTGCTTCCATATAAGGTGCTTGCCCTTGCTGCGCTTCAGCGTGAACTGGTGGACTTTCATCAGGTCTCGCAACTGGTTTTTAGCCATGGTCGGGATCCTCAAAAGTCGGAAGTTTGCTGATTGCCTCAGCATGCCACAAGCTGGCATTCTGTCCAGCGATGGCATAGGCGGGGCAACCTATCGGATGATCGCTGCTGCCATTGTTCATAGTCCAGACGATCATCCTGGTTTTCAGGTCAGAGCTCATGGAATACATCAGTCGAGCTCCTCCATCATTTCGTTCATCTCGTCGGCGTCGATAGCAGGATCATTCCATGCTACCCCGTCGCCGGTATGGCTAAGATGGTGGCCGATCTCGCCGTCCATCATGCAGCGGACGAATGTCATCCAAGGGTTTTCGTCCCGTGGGTATTTGACGCAGGCAAGCGCCGTCTCGTATAGGAATTCATCGTTCTGAATCCAGAGCGAGGCGTTCCAGGTTTCGTAGTTGGTCCAGCCGTTCATGGGGTCGGGTGCGTTGGTTCTTTTGAATTCTAAAGGAAAGACCGCCTAATGGCGGTCACTGATATTCCAGTTCGTGAACTGGTGGGGTGTGATCCTTCCTGCTCTCACTGCTTGGCGGCATTCGTGCTCAGCGGTTTGCTGTATGAGAATGTCTTGCATGACCTTGGCGAACAAGGGTGAGGGGGAAGCGCTGGTCAAGAATTGACCGTTGTGATGGCGAATTGCTCCGTGCATCATCACTTCCACTGTGCGTGACGGTTAACCCATTGACCGAGCGACCGATCAGGATCAAGAATCAAAGCGAGGATCTTGCGACGGGAAACCCGTGTGCAGCGATACTCGGTCCGACCATAACCGCTGACCGATTTGCCCCATTTTACAGTTGCTGTGCCAGTCAAAGGATTGACCCTAAGACGATGGACTGAACTGGATGGAGCGGTGTCGATTTTGAAGCGCATGGAGTCGATTCGTTTGACTCTTATAGAATACATGAAAAAACCCCCGTGTGGGGGTTTGGTGGTCAGTTCACTGATTGTCCAGTCTCCAGTTGATCGTATCACGGACCCCGATGTCGAAGATCAAGGTCAGGTGGCGGTGGAGTGGATCGCGTGGTGCATCCTCGGAGAGGCGAACCCAGATCCAGTGGACGTGGTTCAGAAGGTGCTCAGAAAACCAGGTCATGTGATGTCCCGTGTTGACTTTCTAATTATACACATGAAAAAACCCCCAGATGGGGGTTGAGTGTGACAGTTCCTGAACTGATCAGAAATCGTAGTATTCTGCGGCAGATGGTCCGGTGATCAAGGTCTCAAGGCGTGAGGTGTCCAGACGACCAGTTTTGAATTGATGCCAGACCAGGTGCCAGTGACCTTTGAATTTGGTGCAACGCAAGAGGCGTGTCCCGTGTGTGAACTATTTGATTATAGCGGCATGCCCCTAGGAATTTGATGCTGATGTGTGACAGTTTACCAATTGACACACAGCACCCATTTCTGTTTGGTATCCCCCAACATAATTGAACTGGGTGAGAAACGTTTCATCAAATAGTTCACATCCTGAATCCTTATATTCTTGGAGAATAAAGGCATAGATTTCATCAGTTAGGGTTTGCATTTTGAGTCAAAGATTGTTAGTTAAGTAAAAAAATTGGGAGATAAACTCCCAACTAATTAGCGAACGATTTGGTAACCATCGAAGAACACATCTTTACCGACAACCTGACGATATGATCCTTTGCCAATATACCAAACAAAATCTTTTTGAAAGATTCCTAGATTGTGAAAGAAACAATCAAGAATGGCATTGAGTCTTGACTTGGTTGTGTTAGTTTTCCAACCACATGATGAAAGTTTTAAATCACCATTGTTGGAGATGGTGGCAATCAGATTGTTATGAAATTTAACATCTGTGTTGCCTTCTGAATCAACTGTGACTGAGGTGTTTGCCTTTGACCAGTCACGACGCTCGACAATTGCTGCCTGCATCTCTGATTCAATCTTGCGCATAGGGTGGTTCCCTTGACTACTCTTATAGTGTGGCATAAAAAACCCCCCATTGGGGGGTTGAGTGGTCAGTTTGACAACTGGATTGATTTGACCTGCTTGAGCATGGTCTGGTAGTATGGTGTTACTACATCAACCAGTTGACGAACGTCCTTGACAAGCATCTCCATTTCATAATGATGGATGTTCCAGCGGTTGGTCCAGTCTGTCTGATATGCCCCTAGGGGGATGATCTCAGCAGATGGTTTCACTGGTTGTGACACTTGCTGCACTGGTGTTGCCTTGATTGCGACTGGTGTCACTTTCTTGGCGGGTGCTTTACGTGCTCCGGTCTTGCGTGATGCAGAGGACTTGCGAGCAGTAGTAGCGGTTGGCATACGTGAGAAACGTGGTGACTCATACATTATAACCACAGGATGCCCCCTTGTTTCAATTTTCGTTACACTATGAAACAAAAAAGACCAGTTTGTGAACTGGACCCAAGTGGCCGCGGCGATTGAATAAAAAAAGAGGGTGCAATAGCACCCCCATTTAATCCAAACGTTAAATTAAACAAACAATCAATTGATATCACTAAGCACTCTCTGAAGTATGTTCTAACTTATTCAACTCAGTTTGAAGATCACAAACTTTATCAAATAATTTGTGAACATCAATGTCAAGAATGTCAGAAAGGTCATCCCAATCATCATGAAATTGAATCAAAGAAGCGATTGCTTCTAGTTCTTCAAAGGTGAAAGTTTCGGACATGACAGGTAGTGGCATAGGAATCTCAACCAACAAATACAGTATAGCATAAAAAAGCACCCTGTGTGGGTGCTTGTGACAGTTTGTGAACTGTCCTACTCTAAGGCTTCCTCTTTGGTGTCCGTGGTAGCATTTTCAATGGTGCTAAACGCTTTCTTATAAGATTCTTTAAGATAATTAATAACGTTGGCGCAGACTGGTTTAGCAGCAATATAACCATTCTTAAGATCTTTTACTAGTTCATCAACTTCAAAGTTATGGATTTGCATTCTGACTTTAAAGTCTTCAATGTAATCAACATAAGTTAAATTAGTTTTTGTTGGACGAACTTTCGCAGGTGGAGTTTCTTCAGTCATTATGATTCTCAATCAGTTGTATATATTTATCATCGGTTAAATTGGCAATTTTGATAGTTTTTAAAAATCCATAAAACTGCCAATTCCTTATAAAGCATTAAAAATGTCGTGAGAAGAAATGTGTACAATCAGGAGATTCAATAATAAAGTAATCATGAGTTAATTCACAATCCCAGACTTCTTGCCAATCAATGTGAGATGTAATAAAGTCAGGAACATCTGATTCTTCACTAAGATAACCTAAGTCATCCATCAATTGTTCAACAAATTGTGCTTCAACACGAATAGATGTAGGCATAGTGCATACATATGCATCTTCCCATTGATCTACTGTTTCTATACCATTTTCAAGAATGTCTTGAAATAGTTCATCATCTATATCAGGGATATCATCCTTGATATACTCAAGCAGTTCAAACTCTTCACGTGATAATTGAGGTTTGGGGACAGTCATGGTTAGTGTTGTTCCTTGAGGGGGGAGAATGGTTCAATTTTTAACATAATAGTTGTAATGTGACTCCAAGATTTTCCATTCTGTGTTAGTAACATAACACCATCCACATTGACTAAGAACCCACTCAACTGACTCCATAAATGTTGGATTATGATGCTTAATAAAGGTTGGTAGTGCAACCAAGCAAGAACCAAAGGGATCAGAAGAGGTTTTCATGGTGTTTTGTGAACTGAAGTTATCCTACAGCATCCCCCTCACCATGCCATGCTATACTGTGCCAGTTCGTGAATTGGTTCCTTGAGGGGGGAGAATGGTTCAATTTCTGTGGAAAAGTAGTTTTCCACAGGTTCTTTACATAAACTCCTGCATGTAGTAGTCTACACTGACCTCATAAAATGCTGCCCGTTGTTCAATAGTAGCAGCGAATTCATCAGCAAGTTGATTTTCTTCTGATGAATTGTTATCACCACAGAAAAGATCTAAAGTTGATTCATGCATGGGTTTAAACTGCAAGTTTGCGAGTCTCGTTAAGGAGTTGACGTTGTGCCTTTTTGATTGCGTGTAAGCAATCATACAATTGATGGATATTAGTGATATCAAGTCCACTATCGGATTTAATATCAATTCTAGTAGCATTTTTCCAGTCGATATTCTTGCGTTTATTGACTGTTGTTGTGTAGTAGTTGCCATCTTGCTCCCAATAAACACACCCTTCACAAACCACGTAGTTGTCGGATTGTTGCTTCATTGTCTTCAAATAAATTAGGTTGGTTGGACATCTAGATAGGTAATCTTAAGTTTCTTATTTTCTTTCTTAAGTTTCTTTACTGCATTTTGTTCATTATTTGCAATAATATATCCTTCTTTACTGTCACCCTCTTCTGTTTCAAAGTAATACTCAAATTTAGTCGAAGACATTTCCTTAGTCTTTAATGTTTACAAATGATAGTTATAATACTATCAATAGGACTAGTCAGACTTGAACTGACAAGGATTAAATCCGACAGATTTTAAGTCTGTTGTGTTTACCAATTTCACCATAGTCCTTAATATTTAAGTAATATTAAACTCTTAATTTATAAAGTTATTAAGAATTCTTAATTATTAAATATTCTGAGTTTTTTAAAAAACCTCAGTTTTTCATATTTCTGAGATTCTTGAAGTTTTACAGAAAGCATAAAAGCATAGAATCTCATCATATTAGATAATAGCATAGAACTGTAGAACTGTCAAGTCTCTCAGAAGCACTTAGAAGGGATTCTAAGGGGCATTCGGAGAGTCTTATAGGGTTTGCTACCTTTGAACCCTCACAGAGTTATTATAATGCCTTCTGGCAGGTTTGTCAAGCATGGAAAAAATTGTGAAGTTTTTATACATCGTCTTGACTTTCGGTAGGATGCACGCTAAGACAGAAGGACTCCCGCACATTTTCTAAGATTCTCTGCTATTTCATCACTTTTCCACCTCTTTTCCACAGGGTTGTGGAAAACTCAACTATATTTTAATTAACATTTAATTCATACATTTAATACTCTCCCATCGCCTTAGAGATTGCAATCAGTTGTTCATGAATTACCTCAACAGTTATACGAACTTCATCATCTTCTCCCATTAATGCCATATGATCGACTTCATCCCATTCTTCTACATTAATGACACCATCAGTATATTGTGGTGTCTGGAATAATGTGCCTTCATCATCAATAGAATAAGCACATCCGTGGTTTTGGCAAGTGAGAACGATCATTTTGGAGTGAGTGTGTGTGAGTTAATTAAGTGATTGACAGTTCAGCAAACTTATGTAATTCATCAATATAACGATCTTCAATCGCTCCATCAACACCTTCGTCAACATATTCAATCGTATTGAACAGTGACCCCCATGACTGTTGCTGTTGGATTGCGGGCTTGAGCAGTTGTGCGAGCATCTTGTGGATTAGCAGCTTTTACTGTTTCGGTGAAAACTTTGCCAGCGGCAAACATTTTAACAATATAAGTCATGATTGCATTACCTTTTCGTAAAGTGAATTGAAAGTTTCTTGATCAACAACATCAACTGATTTTGTAAGATCAACTTGAACAAGGATCTCTTGCAGAAGAATTAACTCTTCATAGATAAGATCCTTGATCGTAAATTTATCTATCATTCTTCAGTTTTTTGAATGAGATCATTAACCCGGCGAGCATCTGCGATCACACCACCTAATGACATACCCATAAGATCTTCTGCCTCAACAATCTGAGTCAGTTGTGAAATAAAGGTTTGTGAATCACTGGTGAATTCATACATGCGAGCAGGATTAGACTGATATGCAATAGTTACGACTGCATCTTCAACCTTGATGAATGCCACTGCACTAGATTGTTCTGTCGTAAGGAGACGAGCGATAGGAGCGTTCACGATCATGATAGTAAAAAATTGTTTTAATAGTGAATAGGGGGGATCTCACCCCATTATTAACATGCCATTGGCACATACTCAGAGCGATCCATTTTCTCGGTATTGTAGTCAGTAACTTCAGCACCGTTAGCAATACGCTCTGCCCACTCAT
>Ga0208407_1000009_pt1 | contig 98978 bp, 131 predicted proteins | sample ETNtaG_9_FD_185775 | JGI IMG/M metagenome (GOLD analysis project Ga0208407, IMG submission 185775) | Marine microbial and viral communities from oxygen minimum zone, Eastern Pacific Ocean - ETNP201406SV69 (SPAdes) (version 2) | ecosystem: Environmental > Aquatic > Marine > Oceanic ...
AACATAGCAAAGAAAAATGGATTGACAAATGGAATCAGATGGTGTACAATACTTCATTTAATATAAAAGAAAAATCAACATTAGAGAAATTTTTATCATGACAAATCCTAGACACCCAGTTTATATTATATCTAAAACAAGACATGAGTCTATGAAGACTTCACGTAGTTTAAATCGTATGAGAATACCACATTATATTGCTATAGAACCTCAAGATTGGGATAACTACGAACAAGCACTAAAGAACTTTGATTTAGATTTAGTGACTCTTTTAGAACTTCCGTTTAGCAATCATGGTGATGGACCAGGTAGAGCAAGAAACTGGTGTTGGGATCATTCGATATCTATTGGTGCTGATTATCATTGGGTACTAGATGATAATATAGATGACTTCTATAGACTACATGAAAATATACGTATTCGTGTTGAGAGTGGTGTTATATTCAGAGCCGCAGAAGATTTTGTAGAAAGATATGAGAATGTACCAATATCTGGTTTTCAATATCGTTTCTTTATTGCACCTAATCAGAAATATCCACCATTCGTAGCAAACACAAGAATCTACTCCACATTGCTCATCAGAAACGATTGTAAGCACAGGTGGCGTGGTAGATATAATGAAGATACTGATATTTGTTTAAGAGTATTGAAAGATGGAGATGTTACGATTCAGTTCAATGCATTTATGCAAGGTAAATCAGCAACACAAACTGTGAAGGGTGGTAATACTGAAGAATTTTACCACGCAGAATTTACAGAGAATGAACAGTTTAAAAAGACTGGATATAATGTAGATGGTACAATTAATAAATCTAAAATGTTAGCTGACTTACACCCAGATGTAGCTAGAGTAGTTTGGAAATATGGTAGATGGCATCATTATGTTGACTATGGACCATTTAAGAAAAATAAACTTAGATATAAGCCGGGTGTAAAAGAAAGCTTGACAAACAAGCCGAATAATTATAATATGAAATTAATTACTAATTTTCAAGGTTAATATGAATATATTTTATTTAGATAAAGATCCAGTAAAATGTGCAAAGATGCACGTTGACAAACACGTAGTAAAAATGATTGTCGAGTATGCACAATTATTATCTACTGCACACAGAGTATTAGATGGTACAGAGAGTGTGGAATTATCTAAGAATGGGCGTAAAATTAAAAGATATAGATTTGATGATAACTACAAAGAATCTACTTATTATCTTGCTTGTCATATCAATCACCCATCAGCCGTATGGGCTAGACAATCATCACTAAATTACAGATGGTTATATGAATTGTTTGTTGCATTATGTGACGAATACACATATCGATATAATAAGAGACACGCCACAGATGAAAAGCTTAGAGTTGCTTTAGCTTTAACACCAACAAATATACCAGGGTGTGCTTTCACACAACCTACACCAGCAATGAATAATTATCCAGAATGTATAGTTGAAGGCGATTCTCTCAAGTCTTATCACAATTATTATATAAAGGCTAAAAAATCTTTTGCAAAGTGGACAAAGAGGAATACACCAAATTGGTACATTTTTGAAAAAAATATGGTTTGAGGGGTTGACATTTCCAGAGAACCTGTTATTATAATAGTGTAAGTGATTCGTTATTAACAAAAGAGAGAGAAAAATATGACAAAATCAACATTCTTCACAACTTCAATTGAACATTTAACTACTACTGCTGACGGCGATAAGTTCATAGTTAGCACTAGTTTTGCTAATTCTTACGGTGATACTGCCGCTATTTCTGAAGCTAATGCTATCGCAGGTTTTGAGAAAGAAGGCCTTAAAGCTGATGATTTGATGTCTATCACAACAGTAGAATTAGATACTAATGACGGTACTGCCGTATAAGAATTAATAAAAAAAGGGGTTGACAAATCCTGTCAGTATGATAGATTATAAGAGTAATTAGAGAGAGTGATTCGTTTATGACATTAAATATTAATTCAAAAGAAGTTCTTGCCAAACTATTAGCGACAGAAAATATTGATATTGTCCACGGTAGTGTTGATACTGCAAGTTTCAATGTAAAAGATCGTATCTTAACTCTCCCACTATGGGAAGATATGAAAGATTTTACATATGATCATTTAGTAGGACATGAAGTCGGCCACGCATTATGGACCGATGCTGATAAATGGCAATCAGAATGTGAAGATAATCCTAAGAATTTTAAAACTTTCTTAAACGTAGTTGAAGATGCCAGAATTGAGAAATTAATTCAGAGGCGATATCCTGGTTTGAGAAGTTCTTTTGTTAAATCTTACAAGAAATTATTATCAGAGGGTTTGTTCGGTAAAGATGCTGATCAAATTAATAACTATAAGCTGATAGATAGATTAAATGTTTTGTTCAAGTGTGGGCAAACAGTTGGTGTTAAAATAGAAAAAGATGAAAAAGTTTGGGTTGACAAAATGGCTTCCCTAGAAACTTTTGATGATGCAATTAAAGTTGCTCATGAATTATTTGAAATAGCAAAAGCAGAACATCAAGAAGAAAAAGCCCAAGAAGAGGCTATGGCAGATCAAATGATGATGATGCAAAAAGAAGAAGATGAGGTAGAAGATGGCGATTATGAGTTTGATGATGAAGATAGTGATGATGATTTTGAAAACCATCAGCAAGGCCTTTCTGATGATGGTTGGGGTGATGATGAAACTGATGAAGAAGGAAATTCATCTAGTTCTGAAGACTCTGATGATGATAGTGAGTCAGATGATGGCGATGATGATGGCGACAGTAGTGATGCTGATAGTTCTAGCTTAGATGACTCTGATGGCGATAAAGAAGTTTTAACAAATTCTTCTGAAGAAGGTGAGTCTGGTAAAGAAGGTGGTGAAAACGATCTTCTTGATCCTGATTTACCGATTTCTGAAACTGATAGGGCTTTAGAAGAAAATATTAAAACTGAATATAGTTCTAATGCTAAAAGTCTTGATATTAAAAATTTCAAACTTAATCTTAAAGAAAAAGAAATAATCGAAAGAATTAAAAGTTATAAAGATATTCTTAAAGATGTTTCTGAAAATGCCGATTTGATTAATGCTGGTATGAAAATGTACAAAGAATTTCAAGTTAATAATAAAAAGACTATTAACTATCTTGTTAAAGAATTTGAAATGAAGAAAAAGGCTGCCGAATATAAGAGGGCGACAGTTTCTAAAACTGGGATTATAGATACTTTGAAAATGAACAATTATAAATTTTCTGATGATATCTTCAAGAAAATGACAATCGTTCCTGATGGTAAGAACCACGGTTTAATAATGTTTATAGACTGGAGTGGTTCAATGGCTAGTCAGTTAGGAAATACTGTAGATCAGTTATTAAACTTAGTTAGCTTTTGCCGACAAGTTCAAATACCTTTTCAAGTATATGCTTTCTCAGATAATAATGATGGGTGGTTTTCTCAGAATTTAGAAAAAGCTAATGAGAACCAATCTTCACAAATGATTAGAAAAAATGAAACTACCTTTTCTAATCATTTTCATCTATTAGAATTTTTCAATAACAAAATGTCTAGAATAGAATTTCAAAAAGCCGCGGCTACTGTTCTAGCGATTGGTAAATATTGGGAAAACAGATATAGACAAAATAGTAAATATGGTAGCTATTATGTTCAGAGAAGATATTGGTTGTCAGGTACTCCATTGAATGATGCGATTGTTTCAGCCCATACTCTGGTGACATTGTTTCAAAAAACAAATAGATTAGATGTTGTCAATACAGTATTCTTAACTGATGGTGGTAGTCACCCACTTTATTACTGGTCCCATTTCGAAGGTGATGCTAGATTGGGTAAATCTTATGTTGAACAGAGATATGGATATGGGAGAGGGAGCAGACATTGTTTTATCAATCCAATCACCAAAAAACAGTATAGACTAAATTATGGTGATTACTACGGTGGTGATATAGTGACTAGAACCCTTTTGAAGTCACTAGCAGATTTTACCAAAACTAATGTGATAGGGTTTCATATTCTTCCAAATAGAAAGCCTTCAGCTTTGAGTGAAATGCCTAGAGATATGAAATACAATATGAAAGAATCAGCTTGGACAGAAATGAAAAAAGAAAAATTCACAATTCTATCCGACAAAACAGATACTGGTTACACTACCCAGTTTGCAGTACTCGGTACTGATTTGCAAACTTCAAATGGTTCAATAGAAGTTTCTGAAACTGCTACTACGGCTCAGATAAGACAAGCTTTTAGAAAAGCTAACAAAGGTAAAAAGTCTAGCCGATTAATGCTTTCAAAATTTATTGATTTAGTGGCATAAAGGGGTTGACATTTCCATGGAACCTGCTATTATAATAGTGTAAGTGATTCGTTTTTAATAATTAGAGAGAGTGAAAATATGATGTTAAATGAAAAAGATCAGAAATTTGTTGATACTGCAATTGAGAAATTCGGTACCAACACAATTACTGCCGCCCAGATTAAAGAAGTTCAAGCTATGGGGTTTCCCAAGCCGAGCTGGTTAATCTACGGTACTGACGATAACGGTGCTTGGAAGTATCGTGTCGGCAGAGGCTTGTATCAGCTACCAGTAGGTGAACAAGAAACTGCTACAACGGCTGTTAAAGCCGAAGTTATTGGGGAGGTTCCCAATCAAGCTGAAGCGGCTTATATACCAGCCCCTAAAGCTAGTTTAACTGTTGATCACAACGGTTTTACTGAGAATCTAATCCCTGCGATTGATCCACTTTTCGTTCCATTCGGTAACTTTCAATCTATTAAAAAGATTGTTAGTTCAAAAATGTTTTACCCAATTTATGTGACTGGTTTGTCTGGTAATGGTAAAACATTCGGTATCGAACAAGCTTGTGCCCAAGCCAAGCGAGAAGTTATCAGAATCAACTTTACTGTTGAAACTGATGAAGATGATTTAATCGGTGGTTTCAGACTTATTGAGGGCGATACAAAGTTCTTCAAAGGCCCTATCATCAATGCGATGGAAAAGGGTGCAGTAGCACTACTTGATGAACTTGACTTGGCTAACCCAGCCAAAGTTATGTGTCTTCAATCTATTCTTGAGGGCAAAGGTTATTTCATCAAGAAAACTGGTGAGTTTGTTAAACCAAAAGCTGGTTTCACTATTGTTGCTACTGCTAACACTAAAGGTAAGGGTTCTGATGATGGTAGATTTATCGGTACCAACGTAATGAATGAAGCCTTTCTTGAGAGGTTCCCAATTACTGTTGAGCAAGAATACCCTTCAGTTTCAATTGAAAAGAAAATACTTGGTAAAGTATTTAATGATTTGAAAATCAACGATATCAATTTTTCAAATAAACTTGTCGATTGGGCTGATATCATTAGAAAAACTTTCTATGATGGTGGTGTTGATGAGATTATCTCAACTAGAAGGCTAGTTCACATAGCGAAAGCCTTCTCAATTTTCAATGACAAAATGACAGCCATTGATATGTGCATAAATAGATTTGATGAAGATACTAAATTGTCTTTCAAAGATTTATACACTAAAATTGATAGTGAAGTTTCCACTGATAGTGAAACTGTTGATGGTGAAGAGATACCTTACTAATCAATAAATAAAAAAAAAGAAAAGCCTGTCTTGACAAAGATGGGCTTTTTGGTATATAATGGTTTTAATAATGAACAAGGAGTTTGATTTTGGAAATATCAGTTGAGTTAGAAGATTTACGTAAAAAGAAAATCTTTGTAGCTACCCCGATGTATGGCGGACAATGCCATGGTATGTATACTAAATCTAGTTGTGACTTAGCTAAGATAGGACAAGCTTATAATATGGATATTAAGATGTTCTATTTGTTTAATGAGTCTCTAATAACTAGAGCAAGAAATTATTGTGTTGATGAATTTTTACGTAGTGGTTATACCCATATGATGTTCATTGATTCAGATATTGGATTTGATCCAAATGATGTACTATCACTAGCGATATTAGCCGAAGGTGATAAAGAGATTGTTTGTGGTCCTTATCCAAAGAAAACAATAGCTTGGGAGAAAATTAAACAGGCTGTTGATAAGGGATTTGCTGATGAAAATCCTCAAGAGTTAGAAAATTATGTTGGAGATTATGTATTTAATCCAGCAGAGGGACATACTGAAATACGTCTAGACGAGCCTGTTAAAGTGTTAGAAGGTGGGACTGGGTTTATGATGATAAGTAGAACTGCTTTTGAAAAGTTTGATAAAGCTTATCCAGATTTTAGATATTTTCCCGATCACGTTAGAACTAAAAACTTTGATGGTAGCCGAGATATCGGTATGTATTTCCAATCTTTAATATGTCCAGATTCAAAACGATATCTATCAGAAGATTATATGTTTTGTCAATGGATGGCCAAAGCTGGTGTTGATACTTGGTATTGTCCATGGATGCGGCTATCTCATACTGGTTCTTATGTTTTTGGTGGTAGTTTAATAGATATTGCACAATTGGGTGCCTCTGCAACTGCTGATCCAAAAGAGTTAGAAAAAATGAAAAGTAAGCCTAAGAAAGGTGTACAATTGAATTTAGGAAATCTAGAATGAGTGAAAAATTTCAAATATTTAAGATGCATAAGTTACAAGATCAGATGGAACAAATGGCTCATAATTGGGTTTGGGAAGATATATCTGAACAGTTTAAAGTTGAAGAAATTGAAGATTTGAATCAAGAACAAGTTGACGAGATATATGCATATGCAGAAAGTGAAGAATGTTATGATGATTATGTAGGTATGGTATTAAGAAGTATCTGCGATAATTGGGAAGGTATGCAAGGTGAGTGGAACAAATGACAGAAAAAGTAAATTTTAAATTTAGTGAGGATAAAATCCTTAAAGAGTTGTATGATTATATTTCTGCAACATATAAAGGACATTATTCTACAAATCAATTCCAATCTACGGAGTTCATAATTGATTGTGGACACGGAGAGGGATTTATGTTGGGTAACATAATAAAATATGCTCAACGATATGGTAAGAAGAACGGATTAAATCGTTCTGACTTGCTAAAAGTGGCCCATTATGCTATAATGGCTTTACATATAAATCAAATGCAAAATGAAAATGGAGAAATTGATGATGCAAATAAGTGATGATACCATGGACGTTCTGAAAAACTTTTCGGGCATAAATCCATCTTTATCGTTTAAAGCTGGAAATACTATTCGAACAGTATCAGAGCAGAAAAATATATTGGCTGAAGCCACAATAGGTGAAAGTCTTCCTGTAAACTTTGCTATCTATGAATTGAATCAATTCTTAGGACTAGCTAGTCTTTACGATAAGCCAGACTTTAACTTTGGTGAAAAAGAAGTAACATTGTCAGAGGGTAATAATAAGTCAAGATATACTTATACTGATCCTTCTATGGTAACTTCTGCTCCTGATAAAAATCTAGAGTTAGATAATGCTGATGTTAATACTAAGGTTACTGCTGATGATATAAAACAAATAATCTCAGCGGCTAATCAACTAGGACTTCCTGAAGTTGTGTTTAGAGGTGCTGAAGGTAATCTTTCTTTAGTAGCAACTGATACTAAAAACCCAACATCTAATGAACATAGTATTAGTCTTGGTTCTAGTAACAATAATTATGAGATGGTTTTCAAAACTGAAAATCTTCAAAAACTTGGTGCAAGTGATTATGATGTATCGATATCAAAAGCTGGTATTTCACACTTCAAATCAACTGCAAAAAATCTTCAATATTGGATAGCAACTGAGACTAACTCAACCTTTTCTTAATATTGAAACTTTATATTATGGTGTTATATGCGAGATGATTTTTTATGGGTAGAAAAGTATCGCCCTCAAACAATAAAAGATACTATATTAATTCCTGAGTTGAAGACTCTATTTCAGACTTTTGTAGATAAAGAAAATGTTCCCAATCTTCTTCTAACTGGTACTCAAGGTGTAGGTAAAACTACTGTAGCTAGAGCAATGTTAGAAGAGTTGGGTGCAGATTATATTGTCATCAATGGTTCTGATGAGGGTAGATTAATCGACACTCTCAGGACTAAAATTAGAAATTTTGCTTCATCTGTATCTTTAGCAGGTGGGCGTAAGTATGTAATTTTAGATGAAGCTGATTATTGTAATGCTGAGACAGTACAACCTGCTCTCAGGAACTTTATGGAAGAGTACAGTAAGAACTGTGGCTTTATAATGACTTGTAACTTTGTCAATAAGATTATACAACCACTTCATAGTAGATGTTCTGTTATAGAATTTAAAATATCTAATGCTGATAAGCCTAAATTAGCTGGTGATTTTTTCTCAAAAGTAAAAGATATATTACAAACTGAAAATATATCTTTTGAAGAAAAAGTTGTAGCTGAAGTTATCAAGAAACATTTTCCAGATAATCGAAGAATCATAAATGAACTTCAAAGATATTCTGTGACTGGACATATCGATAGTGGTATATTATCTAATCTATCAGAAACTAATATTAATCAGTTAATGCAACTATTAAAAGATAAAGAGTTTACTGCTATACGTAAATGGGTTGGACAGAATATTGATGGTGACGTTGCACCTATGTTTCGTAAGATATACGATACAGTTAGTCAATATGCAAAACCCACAAGCATACCACAAGTTGTAGTTACACTTGCTGACTATCAATATAAGTCCGCATTTGTGGCTGATCAAGAAGTCAACTTTATGGCTTTCTTAACTGAACTTATGGTTGATACAGAATGGCAGTAAAGAAAACAAGTCCATTCAATTATATCAATGCTATCAATACTTCAAAGAATAATCTTATGCGAGGTAGCAATAATGATACTATCGCAGAAAAAGAATATAGTCCATTCTTAACTAATAGAGCATTGTCTTATTTCAATGACACGATTGGTTATGCTAATGAAATGAATCAGAGATTTGCAGTAGATAATCTCCTGCAATTTGAATATTTACTAAATATTGTCAGGCCCAAGAAGAGGTTCTCAAAGTGGGTGAAGAAAGATAATGATAGGGATATGACTCTGGTGAAAGAATATTATGGCTATAACAACACTAAGGCTATTCAAGCCCTCTCAATACTTTCCTCACATCAAATTAAAATTATAAGAGAGAAATTAGAGAAAGGTGGAGTATGATAGAACTAGAAAATTTAGTAGAAGTCTTATTAAAGAATGATGAAGACTTCTTAAAAATACGTGAGACTCTTACACGTATAGGAGTGGCATCTAGAAAAGATAAAACATTATATCAATCTTGCCATATCCTACATAAGCAAGGGAAATATTATATTGTGCATTTTAAGGAGCTTTTTGGACTAGATGGAAAACCTTCAAATTTTACTGAAGATGATATCTCAAGAAGAAATACAATAGCAAATCTATTAGCAGAATGGGGATTGATAGAACTAAAAGTCCCAGAGAAATCTACTAATCCAGTGGCGCCACTATCACAAATAAAAGTATTACCCTATAAAGAAAAAGATGGCTGGATTTTAGCCGCTAAATATAATATAGGAAAAAAGAAGTGAGTAATAGATCATCATATTTAACTAACTCTGATAAAGTAAAAGATTTCATGGAAGCATTCGGACAATTAAAAAATGCTCCTGAAGATCCAGAATTACCTGATGCCGAAACAGTTAAGTTAAGATTAGATTTAATTGTAGAAGAAGTAGAAGAGTTAAGAGAAGGACTCAATCGACAGAATATGGTTGATGTTCTAGATGCTCTATGTGATATCTTATATGTAACATATGGAGCAGGACATGCATTCGGTATAGATTTAGATGAACCATTTAATAATGTTCATCATAGTAATATGTCTAAATTGGGTGAAGATGGCAAACCAATATATCGTGAAGACGGAAAAGTATTAAAGGGTCCAAATTATTATGCACCTAGTCTTGCAAAATTTGTATGGGCTCCATATGAAAAGAAAAGAAATAAAAAAATTTTAGAAATAGTTGAAAATAAGACATAAAGTGCTTATATATACTATAGAGAGTGCTTATGATGAGGCTCTCATTAAATGTGTAAATTCTAGCTTAACAAAGGAGAATTAAAATGACTGGACTAACCACATTCGATATTAATCGATTCACACCCTACGCAGTTGGATTTGATCGTGTATTCGATCATCTTATTAATCATAGCCACAATATGGCTACTTCAACTGGGTTTCCACCTTACAATATAGTAAAGCATGATGATGTCGAATTTTCGATAGAAATGGCTCTCGCTGGACTCTCAAAAGATGACATTGAAGTTGTTGTCGCTGAGGGCGTTATTACTGTTAAATCAGTATGGGACGACAAGATCGAAAATGCTGAAGTATTGCATCGTGGGATTTCTCACAAAAAATTTACACGTAAATTTACTATCGCTGATGATATAGAAGTCAAAGAGGCTTCTCTTGAAAACGGCTTACTTGAAATAAAACTTGAAAGGATTATTCCTGACGAGAAAAAGCCAAGAGTTATTAAAATCAAATAATAAGCTTTAGTAAACTTATAAATAGGGGTAGAAGTAAAATTCTACCCCTTTTTTATTGCAATATAAGGAATATGAAATGCAAGCCAATTTATCAAAATGTTTAAAAATTATACTTCATCACGAAGGTGGTTATGTTAATCACCCAAAAGATCCAGGTGGTGAGACAAATTTAGGTGTCACTAAGAGAGTATATGAAGAATGGGGTGGCACAAAAGCTATGAAAGATTTGACACAAGAAGATGTTGAACCTATCTATGAAAAGAATTATTGGGACAGAACTAAGTGTGATGAACTACCATCAGGATTAGATTTATGTGTCTTTGATTTTGCCGTTAATGCAGGAACAGGCCGTGCGGCCAAGTATTTACAAAAATTAGTTGGGGCAACTGCCGATGGAGCAATCGGTCCAGCTACTATGAGAAGTGTAAATGCATATCTAGATGAGCATGGTGTTAAACACGCAATCGAAGAGTATAATAAAAATAGACAAGCTTATTACGAAAGATTAAAACACTTTGATACTTTTGGAAAAGGTTGGACAAGAAGAGTTACAGAAACAAACGAAACAGCTTTAGAAATGGTGTAAATGGTTTATTCGCTTAAATATTTTGCTAATGGTATAAATGTTGGCACAACTGCTGGAAAAGTACATTTAGGTGCTGATTCAGGAAAACTTAAATTAACTTCTGGTGGTTCATCAACACTTATTGAGCCCGGTGCTGGTATAGTTGGAGATGGTGGTGTTACTATAGTTGCAAACACTTCAGTTTTACCGTTTCCTGTAGGTAGTGTTACTAATGGGGCTTTGTATTTTGCTTCTGGTAATAATGCATTGTTTTTAAAATCTGGAAGTGGTTGGTATAAGATAGCAACAGTTAATCAAGATCCTTCTATAACATTATCTTCATCTACTGCAACAATAACAGGAGATAATTTAACTTTAGATTTTACTTATACTAAAACTGATCCAGATGGTATGACACCTACTGTTACTTTAGCAAATTCTGGTATTGCTACTACTGATGTATGTACAATTACTCATACAACATCAAACAATCACGTAAGAGCAGTATTCGATGGTACTACTGATTTATCTGATGTTACAATAACATTAACAGTTTCAGATGGTATTAGTACTGGTGTTGGTACTATGACAATTAGTACTTCATATAGTACACTTGTTAGTGAATCTGAAAATGTAATTTATACAATGAAAAATGTTGGAAATAATTTACAAAACTTTACTGTAACTGATAGTTCAGATTCTAATCATACAATATCAACTGTAGGTACAACTTGGGGTAAGCAACAAGTTCAAACAATAAGTCCTTATAGCATAAATGGTTGGAGTGCTTCTTTTGGTGGATATTCTTATAATAAAGGTTATACAAGTAGTTCTTATAATTTAGGTGATGGAACTACAGATTTTCATACAAGAACACCTCAAGCTATAAAATTTCATTCTGATTATTGGCCACCAACATCAACAAACAATATAAGATTTTCTACTGGAACACCAAGTGGAAATGCAAATGACTTCACATTAGAGTGTTGGGTTTATACTACAAGACAATCTCTAAATATGGGATCAAATCGATATATTATTGACATGAGAGGTGATAGTAATAGTGCTAAAGGGCCAGCAATATATCAAGATGGTTCAGGAAAATTTACAGCTTTTGTAGGTGGATATTATGGTAATCCAGATGGTACGTCTTCTTACATACAATCTTTAGAACAAGCTCAACCACATAAATGGTATCATCTTGCATATGAAAGATATGGTACAACTACAAATTTATACGTTAATGGTTCTCCTGTAGGTACTCCTTCTACAGCTAGTTACGAAATAGATATTTCAGCATCGGGTAGTAGTCCTATGCTTATTGGTTATAACAGAGGTGCAACTACACAAGCTTGGACTGGTTTAGTACATGATGTAAGATTTACAAGAAAACAAGCAATATATAAAGGTAAATTTATACCACCAACTGAACCATTAACAGCTACGGCAAATACTGCACTATTAACTTGTAATAGGCCTTACGATATTGGACTTACAGATGGTGACGGAGGTAATGCAACAAATATCAATGATACTTCTAATGCAAATTTTGTACCTCTTACTCCATATAAGCATTCAGCAAAATATGATAAAGATGTAAATGGTGGTTGCACTAACTATGGTGCGAAATATTCAATAGCCGCATCAAGTGATTTTAATTTTGGAACTGTTGGTGGTGGTAGTGGCACTCCATTCTGTATAGAATTTTGGTACTGGTATGATTCTCCCTCTAATCAGAACATGACATTATTAGATTTAAGAGATGGTTCTAATCAAGGTATAAGATGTTTTAGAAAAGACGATAATAAAATTTATTGGCAATATGGCACAACATCTATGACAGATTTTATAAGTGATAGTCAAGCCCACGTAAGTAATAAATGGACACACGTTGTACTAAGATATAATGGTAATGTAAATGGTTGGGCTTTATATGTAAATGGAAATTATAGAAACTGGAGTAACCAAACAATTAATTTAGGTAGCAATCACCCAATTTATATAAATCATAATTATGATGGAACTAATCATGCAAGTAGTGTTATGATGGGACAGATAAGAATAGTTAAAGGTGAATCAGTATATAGAAATCTTTATTGTCCACCTAGTGGCCCACTTACAAAAACAGGTGGTACATATAAAACGAATATTGGACGTCCAGATGGTGTTTATAGCCCTGAGCAAGTTAATGGTGCTAACACTAACATAACTGCAAGTCATACAAAACTTTTATGTAACTGGAATACTGCGAATTTTTATAGCACTACTAGTAGTTGGCCAGAATGGGGAGAAGAAACTAGTTATTCAAATGGAATGGGACCAAGAACTAGTACAACTGTACAGAAGTTTTCAACACCTTCTTTAAAGTTTAATGGTACAGATGAAACTATGACATCTTACAATACTTATCTTGCAAAAGTGATGCAAACAGCCCACTGGAGAGAAGATATAACAATTGAAGGTTGGGCTTATCATGATAATGCTAGTGTTTCGGCTGATGCAAATGGATATGATAGAGGCTTTTTCAATGTAGGAGCTTCTGGAACTCAGGGACATTGGGACGTAGTTTATATTGATCACAGTAGAGGTAATAAAATATCTTACTATCATGGTGGAACTTCTTCAGGAAGTAGTGCTTCAACTTCAGGAGGTTCAGCTTTAACTCTAGATCATTCTGGTAGTGCATTTACTGGACAAACTTGGCATCATATTGCATTAGTAAGAAAACAAGGTGATCATGTTAAGATTTTCATAGATGGTGAATCAAGTGGTTATTTAGAACATCAAGGTGAAATTGGTGGTTGGGGTTGGAAATTTTTTGGAAGTTCAGGTTATACTACAACTGGTGGTTATAAATGGACTGGGCCTTGGTTAGGTTATCTATCTCAATGGAGATGGACAAAAGGTGAGGGTAGATATCCGTTTGAGCCGAAGAGAGAAACTCTTACAACTACTACTTCATTTCAACAAGGTATTACTTGTACTGCATCAAATGTAAAACTCTTAGCGGGAACTACGGCTACAGCAACCCAAGATGTTAGTAGTGTAGGGGCAACTCTTACAGTCAATAATGGAATGACTGCTTCTACTTTTGCACCACGAGGTGATATGTATTCTTTGCTTGGAAATGCTAATAGGGCAACCTCAGATGGCCAAAAGACTATAGATACACCTTCAAGCACATCAAACTATCAAATAGGTACAGGACAGTTTACTTTAGAATGTTGGGCAATGATAGTATTTGCTACAACAGGAAATACAGATACTTCTTGTCCTATACTAAGTGCTATGGAAAGTTCTTCTTCTGCTAATTTAACTTTAAAATATAATGCTACTCATCATAGTTTTGAAGTAACTGGTTCTGGTGTTAGTACTGGTGGTTCTAGTAATGCTGAAACTAATAATAGATTTAAAAGTCATTGGGACAATTATGGAGGACTTACAGGAGGTGGTAATCAGTATCCGCATTGGAGACATCTAGCAGTAAGTAGAGATGCTAGTAACGTATATGTTTTCGTTGATGGTAATTGTGTTCATAGTGCCGCCCACTCACAAAGTATTAATAATGATAGATTTAGAATAGGTGGTAATGGTAGTGCTGGTATATATGGTTACATTTCTAATGTTAGATTCGTAAAAGGACAATGTTTGTATAAGAAAGATTTTTCAGTTGCAACAGCACTAATGCCAGGAATATAAATATAAAAAAGAAATAAAAGAGATAACGTATGGTACAAAAACTTTCATTCACAGCTAATAGTGTAGTATTAGGAACGGGTAATAGTAGAGTTATATTAGGAGCAGATAGTGGTAAATTAATTGTAAAAGATCGCCACGCAAATACTTCTACTGTTCAGCCAGGTACTGGTGTAATAGGGGCTACATCTGTTACTACATATGCTAATAATTCTGTTCTACCAATGTCTCCCGTATCTGCCGCAGGTGCGTTAGCATACTCTAGTGGAAATAATACTTTATTTTTATCTAATGGTTCAGGTTGGTATAAAATAACTACAGTTAACCAAGCTCCTTCAATAACTTTAAGTTCAACTACTGCAACACCCACACAATCAGTTCTTACATTAGATTTCACATATACTACTACAGAACCAGAGGGTACACCAGTAACTGTTTCTCTAGCTAACTCTGGTATTGCAACTGTAGGTAATGTTGCTATAACACATACAACAAGTAATAATCATGTGAGACTGGTATTCGATGGTACTACAGTATATACTGATGCAACTGTAACTTTATCGGTAACTGATGGAGTGAATATTGGTACTGGTACTATAACAATTTCTACTTCTTATGTTTCATTAGATTCAAGATATACAGATGTTGTATTTAAAGCCGATGGAAATAATAAGCAAAATTCTACATTTACAGATGGTGGAGGAAGTAATCATTCAGTAACATCAAATAATGATGCTCGTCTTTCATCTTTTACTCCATTTCACCCTGCTGGATATAGTGCATATTTTGATAGTGCTAGTACTGGTGGAAATCAGATAGATGCTCCTGCATCTGGTAATTTTTTAATAGGAACTGGTGCATTTACTCTTGAAGCTTGGATAATTTGTGATACTAAAGTCGCAGATACTTATTATAGACGAATCTTTTCGCTTGATGGGCCCAGTGGAAATAGTAATGGCAATTTGCAAATGACTATAAATCCAAGTACTGGTTCAATTGATATGTGGTCCAATACTAGTGATTTGGATTTAACAGGAACAATCGCTGTTGATGATGGGAAATGGCATCACGTTGCTATAGTTAGATCAGGTACAACTATAACATCATATGTTGATGGCAGAGTAAATAGATCAGGAACTTATAGTGCGGCAATAGGTACACATAATAGTTCTCAACCAAGGCCTAGAATTGGTTCTTATGGTGGGACAAATGGACGATTTAAAGGAACGATACATTCGTTACGTCTTGTAGTTGGTACAGCAGTTTATACTGCGGACTTTGCGCCTTCAGGACCTTTAACTAATGTAACAAATACAAAACTATTAATGACTTTAAGTCCTATTCCGAGAGATGGTTCTTCAAGCGGCCATAGGCTTACTCAAACTGGACAAGGCATTGAACATAAAAGAATAGCACCCACAGATTGGGGAGACTACGAAAAGTGGGAAGTTGCTAGTCATGGACATTCTCTGGCTATAGGTGACACTTATGGATATCTCAGTCATAATGATATTGGTATGAGTGGGCTGAATGATTTTACAATAGAAGCTTGGGTATATCCTACAAGTGGATTCAAACCTTGGGCTAATTGTGTTTATGGTTCCGGGAATGCTACTAGTCTAGCTTCAGAGTTTATATATTATGGTTGGACTTCAAATGGTACTACGTGTATGTTTTCAAACAAGTCTAACAATAGTACTCCAACAGTTGAAGGCTCGGCTGATGATATAGTATTAGAACAATGGCATCATATTGCCTTTGTTAGAGCAAGTAATCAAGCTAGTATATATGTAAACGGAGTAAAGAAAGCTGGTCCAACTTCAATGACGGGTACAATGGCCGCAGCCCCAACGGGTAGAGCATATATAGGTACACAATCATATGATCCAGGCAATGGTAATCGAACTATAAATGGATTTATTTCAGATTTTAGATTACATAATACTTGTTTATATACAAATGATTTTACACCACCCACAACAAAATTAACTGCAACTTCTGGTACTCAATATTTAATGGCCGCGACAACTCCTGGTATATATGATGCCGCCGCAGGTATTGGAAATACCCCTGGTGCTAATTATCCCTTAAAATTAGTAGGTAATACTAAATCATCTACAGCAACAAAGAAATATGCATCTTCAAGTATGGATTTTGATGGAAGTGGTGATTATATTCTGTTTGAACACATAGGCGGATTAGGAGATGGTGATTTTACAATAGAAGCTTGGGTTTATCACGACACTCTTGGAACTCAAAATTGGTTTAGTCAATATAGAGGATCAACTGGATTTAACGCAGGCACAGATGCAGATGGTGATTTCTATTGGTTTCGAGGTAGTAGATTAATTGATGCCGCAGGAGTGATAAGTGCTACAACATGGTATCACGTTGCATTTGTAAGGGCTGATGGTGTATTACGAGGATATCTGAATGGTGTTCAAAAAGGGAGTGATGTGGCTGACACGAACAATTATTCTGCAAAAGAGTTTTGTGTCGGTTCAATAAGGAATGGAGATCCGGTGTTGGCGAATAAAGAAATGGATGGCCACATAGAAGATTTTAGATTTACAAAAGGTTTAGCTAGATATCCCTTTATACCAATAAAAGATACACTTACAACGACATCTTCGGCTCAAAATGGAATAACGTGTACTGCATCAAATGTTAAATTACTTGCATTAACAACTGCTACTGTAACTCAAGATATTAGTTCATCAAATCATACTATCACAAATGTTAATACTGTAGCTAGTAGCAATTTTGCACCATTCTCTGGAATGAAATCTGCATTATTTGTTGCCGCTTCCAATGAAAAATTAACTATACCAGATGGTACATGGAAAACTTGGGGTTCAAACTTTACTGTTGAATGTTGGATTTATGCTAATTCTTATCCACATGGTACCCAGAATTATATTTGGGGTGATTATGATTCTGGAGGAAGTTCAGCATCAACGTCTATGAATTTAGTTTCAAACAATTCAGGTACATTATATCTTCCCGTATATACAAATGGTGGACTAAGCACAGTTTTAACTTCTACAGTTAATATGAGTGTGAAAAAATGGTATCACGTAGCAGTTGTTAGACATTCAAATGTTTGGTATTTGTTCTTAAATGGCAGTAAAGTACACGAACGGGATAATATAACTACAACTATTAATGATTCTACTCAAATTTTTGCAATAGGTGGAACAGGTAATTTTACTGGTAGAGGATGGGACGGATATATATCTAATTTCAGAGTTAATAATGCTCAAGCATTATATACCACTAATTTTACACCCCCTACGTCAGAACTTTATTAAGGTAGTTAATATGCAAATAGGTAACGTAACTAATCAATACATTAATACTTACATTAATGAAGGTACACAAGTAGCTAATCAACAAGCACAAAGAGTTGTTGATGAACTTTCTGATTATAAAAAAATGCAATATCAGAGAGAGCAAGAGAAACGTCAGTATCAATGGATGGCCTATATTATGATGATGCAGTTTTTCGCAAAGAATAATATGTGGAATCTTATTGATCAAATGAGAATACAAAGAAGTCTTGACATAACTGCCTAAAAATGATATAACTTTATTATGAAAAGTAAACATAAAAAATTATGGAAAAAGGTGGCAAAAATGGACTTAGGTAATCCCGTAATCACCGCTCTTGTTGGGTTGGTGATTTTTTATATCGGACTTAAAACATTTTCAGGTGGTATGAAAGCTATGGGAAATATGGAGCACCTAAATTGGTTTTTAGGTAATCCGATATATATGTTCCTAGGTGGAATTATAATGACACTCGCTTGGCAATCGTCAAGTTTATCTACTACAGCAATTATAGCCTTAGTCGCCTCGGGAGCATTACCTTTACCTGCGGCTGTCGCTTGTGTTCTCGGTGCAAATATCGGGACAACAGGTACAATATGGTTAGCTGGATTCTTTGTATCTGATGGTATGCCGAAAGGTGATACTTTACGAATAGCAATAGCACATTCTGGTATGAACTTAATAATGGCACTTGCATTACTTCCTTTTGTTGGGAGAATTGGCCAGATGTTAATGAAGATCGGTTAAATTCTAAATAGTGGTGTGAGATTCTCACACTTTTTCATTAACATTTTCAAAGAATAGGATCCTCTATGAAAAAATATTTTTTAGCTTTGGCAACTGCGATAGTATTTGCCTTCCCTGCAGGCGCTTGGGACATTGGTAATGGTATATCTCTTGATAACGAACTTAAAGCGACACATAATCTAGATACACCTGCAACAACAATAACTGCACAATCAGGTATTACAGTTCCATTAATGATGATGGACTTAACTGTAGATGCTGATTTTGATTTAACTGCACTTGGCTCATCAAGTACTTCTGATTTATATCAAGGTATTGACATTGGGTTAGACTATGATGTATCTGATAGTTTAGTTTTAGAAATGAATACTGGTATTTCATCAGATTGGGCTAGAGAAGATATCACTCTCTCTATGACATTATCTTTCTAAAAGTCTTGACATTACTCATAGCATCTGTTATTATGATGCTATGAGATTCTATACAAATACTTTTGTACGTGGTAATAACGTATACATTCGCGGTTATAATAATGGTAATAGATTTAATGAGAAAGTCTTTTACAAACCAACTCTCTATGAACCTGCTAGAGGGCCAACAAAATTCAAAACAATAGATGGACATACTGTTAAACCTAAACAGTTTGAAAGCATTAAAGCTTGTAAAGAATATGTAAGCAAGTTTGAAGATGTAGACGGGTTTAACTTTTATGGTTCAACTCTCCATGCATATACATTTATCAATGATAAGTTTGATAATGATTATGATATGGATCATATACGTGTAGCTAATATCGATATCGAAGTTGGCTCAGAAGATGGCTTTCCAGAACCAGAAGATGCTAATCAACCAATAACTGCAATAACTATAAAGCAAAATGGTATATGTTATGTTATGGGTATTGATGATTTTAAAAATGATAGAAAAGATGTTCAATATATCAATTGTAAAACTGAACATAAACTTATCGATATATTTCTTAAAACTTGGAAGAAACTTGATCCAGATATCATAACTGGTTGGAATACCAGATTTTTTGATATACCCTATCTTGTAAATCGTATTACAAAAATATTCGGTGAATATAAAGCGAATGAACTTTCACCCTGGGGTTTTATACAAGAAAGAAAAATAAATCGTATTACAAAATCATTACAAGCATTTGAGATTAAGGGTATAGCACAATTAGATTATCTAGAATTGTTTAAGAAGTTTACGTATGCAAATCAAGAAAGTTATAGATTAGATCATATTGCGAGTGTAGAAGTTGGCGAGAAGAAGCTGGACTATTCAGAGTTTTCAAGCTTACATCAATTATATAAATTAGACTATCAAAAATTCATTGAGTATAATATCAAAGACGTTGAACTAGTAGAAAAGATAGATGCTAAGATGAAACTGATAGAGATGGCTATGGCATTGGCTTATGATGCCAAAGTGAACTATGAAGATATATATACTCAAGTTCGTATGTGGGATGTCCTTATACATAATTATCTAATGGATAAAAACATTGTCATACCACAAAACAAAAGAACTAGAAAAGATTCTACTTATGAGGGTGCTTATGTAAAAGATCCACAAGTTGGTTTACATAAGTGGGTTATGTCTTTTGACTTAAACTCATTGTACCCACATCTTATTATGCAATATAATATATCACCAGATACATTAATGAGTGGTGATACTCAAGATGTAAATATAGAGGATATTGTAAACCTAAATATAACTACTCAGAAAGATAAAGTGTTAGCCGCTAATGGACAATACTTTAGAAAAGATAAGAAAGGCTTTCTGACAGAGATGATGGAATCTATGTATGAAGATAGAGTTATCTATAAAAAGAAAATGATTGAAGCCCAAAAAGAATTGGAAAAAGTTAAGAGGTTACTCCATGAATAGACAAACTGCATACTTATTTGATACTGATGGTACATTAACAGAATCGTCACAAGTTATTCTAAACTTTCAAAGAAACATTTTATTAAGGTTTATGGAAGAACGTGATGTTTGGATTTGTTCAGGTTCAGATTATTTAAAGATGAAAGATCAACTTACATTTAAAGTAGTGAAACAATGTGAAGGTATATTTGCATCGGGTGGTAATGATCATCTGATAATTGATGAAGATGAAAATGTAAAAAGAGTTTACAATAATGATATAGTATTTACAGATGAATTAAAAGAAACACTAAAAGGTTTTCTCAACACTACAAAGACACCAATTAAAACTGGTAATCATATTGATGAGAGACAAGGACTTATAAACTTTTCAACTGTAGGTAGAAATGCTAACAGAGAAGAAAGAAATGAGTATATTAAGTATGATAATTTTTCAAGTGAAAGGCAAGAGTTTGCTGATATACTAGACTTAATGTATCCTCAATATGACTTCAGAGTAGCAGGTGAGACTGGAATAGATATCGTGGAAAAAGGAAAAGATAAATCACAAATCTATGACTATCTAAAAAACAATTACGGATATAATCGTATAGTATTTTTCGGAGATAGATGTGAAGCAGGTGGTAATGATTTTCCTATTGCGGAAAGACTTGACATGAAAGAGGATAAGTTGTATTATGTTAGTAATTATGTACAAACTTATAACATATTAGAAAAGATTATGAATGACGAAAAGTGAATTACTAAGACGTAAAGCACAACTAGAAAAAGATATCGCTAAGTTTTCAAATATGCAGTTAGCGAAGAAAGTTCAGCTAAACTCGGCATATGGTGCTTTGGGTAATCAATGGTTTAGATTCTATGATATTAGACAAGCATTAGCTATTACTAAGTCTGGACAACTCTCTATCAAGTGGATAGAAGCACGTATCAACGAATATTTGAATAAGTTATTAGAAACAGATAAAGTAGATTATGTTCTAGCATCTGATACAGATTCTTTATATATTGTATTAGATAAACTTATCGAAAAATTTAAACCCAAAAATCCCATAGATTTCTTAGATCAAGTAGCACAACAAAAGATTGAGCCGTTTATTGATAAAGCTTATCTTCAACTTGCCGATCTTATGAATGCATATGATCAGAAAATGTATATGAAGAGAGAAGCGATAGCTGATATTGGTATTTGGACTGCTAAGAAAAGATATATGCTTAATGTCTATGATAATGAAGGTGTTCGTTATGATGAACCCAAATTAAAAATGATGGGCATTGAAGCTATTAAGTCTAGTACCCCACAAGCTTGTAGAGATGCTATGAAGAAATGTTTTAAACTTATTATGAGTGGTGATCAAGAAGTTGTTCAGAAATATATAGCTGATTTTAAGACAGAGTTTTTTAGTTTATCTTTTGAAGATGTTGCTTTTCCTAGAGGTGTGTCTGAATTAAATAAATACGATAGTGGTGAAAGAGATAAACTTGAGTTAATAAAGGGTACACCAATTCATGTACGTGGTGCTTTGGTATACAATCATTTAATTAGAGAACACAAACTTGAGAAAAAATATCAAACAGTAAAAGATGGTGAGAAGATAAAGTTTTGTTATATGAAAGAACCAAATAGTATGAAGCAAAATGTTTTATCTATCCTTAATGTTTTACCAACAGAGTTTGGTGTTGAGAAGTATATAGATTATGAAACACAATTTAACAAATCGTTTTCAGAACCCCTTCAACTTATACTAGAGAAGATTGGTTGGAATGTAGAAAAACGAGCAACATTGGAGGACTTTTTTTCATGAGTGATTTAGATTTCGATTTTGGCTTTACAGCCGTCACAGAAGACGAGTTAGAAGTCGTACAACAGGCCCAAAAAGATGTAACTTCTTCAAAAACAGGACTTGACAAAACGCAACAAAAATGCGATACTCTATATAATATGATGAAACCTTTGCTGAATAATTTAGCGAAGAACCCAGAAAAGGATTACATCTATTGGCCTGGTAAAACAAGAATGTCAAAGATAGAAGAATTTTCAGATAAACTAGATAAGGTATATAATGGCTGATTTTTTAAAAAATGTAATAAGTGGAATTGAGAATACAAATATATTAGCAGATGGTGGAAACTCATCTGAATTTACAGGAACAATAGATACTGGTTCGTATATTATGAATGCAGTATTAAGTGGTAGTTTATATGGTGGTGTACCAAATAACAAAATCACAGCCTTTGCCGGGGAGTCAGCAACTGGGAAAACTTTTTTCGTTCTCGGCGTTATCAAACAATTCTTAGATGATAATGAAACTGGTGGTGTTATCTATTTCGATACTGAGGCTGCCGTAACAAAAGATATGATGTCTACAAGAGGTATAGATGTTTCACGGGTATCAATTGCTGAACCCGAATCTATCGAAGACTTCAGAACAAGTGCAGTAAAGATGTTGACTAACTATATGGAACACAAAGATGCTCCACCAATGATGATGGTACTAGACTCACTAGGACAATTATCTTCTGCTAAAGAATTAGAAGATGTTGAGTCTGGTAAACCAGCAAGAGATATGACTAAAGCACAATTATTGCGTGGTACTTTCAGAGTATTATCTTTAAAACTAGCAAAAGCAAAAGTACCATTGTTAGTTACTAATCACGTATATGACGTTGTAGGTTCTTATATCCCTATGAAGGAGATGAGTGGAGGAGCTGGACTTAAATATGCAAGTTCATCTATAGCAATGTTATCTAAGAAAAAAGATAAAGATGGTACTGATGTTATTGGCAATATTATTAAAGTGCAGATGGCCAAATCTAGATTTACTCAAGAGAATAAGAGAGTTGAAGTTAAACTATCTTACAAAACTGGGTTAGATAGATATTATGGCTTATTAGATTTAGCTGAGAAGTATGATATCATTAAGAAAGTTTCAACACGATATGAAATGCCTGATGGTACCAAACTTTTCGGTAAAAATATAAACGAAGATCCCGAAAAATATTTCACGGCAGATATTATGGGAAGATTAGAAGTCGCGGCTAAAAAGGAGTTCGAATATGGCGAATCAGAAGGAAACGGAATATCCGAGGGATCCGAATAAAACTGCATTCATTACAGATAAAAATGTTATTATGTGGAAACATAAATGTCCATATGGTAAGTTTGTAATTGAATTATCTGAAAAAGATATATGTGAATGTGGTGATAGATTAGAACCCGAAGATGTTTGGACAATTAAAAAAATGATGGCTGATAGTAATAATAGATCGTAATGCATATACCTAAGCAATATCGAGGATTTTTTATACCCAGGGCTATTGAAAATGATTTACTTGGGTTTGATATGATAAGAGCATATCATCACAGATTAAGTGGAAATGTTTTAGAAGATTGTAAGCATAACTGGTTGCAATGGACAAATAGATTTGAGGGTGTAGATAGATTTACTAAGTGGGCTATTACACACGGTATTCATGATGCTATATTAAATCAAATTGCATATCGTTCTAAAGATGTTAAGAAATTTTATTCATTCAAAGATGACTATAAATTTTACTTAGAGTTTTTATATCCATACAATAGTGAAACTATTACTTGGGATCAAATAGATAAGATACAAGATAATAGTTACATTCTTGTTAGTGTACCAAATACGAGAGGTTGTATTCCAGAAAATTGGAACGATTTATTAAAACAATGTGAAAGAACTAATAGTAAAATATTTTTTGATGGTGCATATTATGGTACAAGTTTTGAAACTATAGATGTAAATCATAGTGCTATTGATTGTGTAGCTTTTAGTTTAAGTAAAAATTTCTCTTTAAATAACATAAGAAGTGGTGTTATATTTGGAAATGATATTGCTTGGACTTTAACTATATCAATGCAGAGAGATTATTATGATTATTTTTCTGTTGATATAGCAAACAAAATATTATCTAAATATGAACCACTATACGTAACTAAACACGCCAAGAAGATACAAAAAGAAATGTATGGTGATAAAGCTTGTGAAATTTGGTTTATGGTTGAAGATAAAGATTATATGGGAATAAAAACATCAAGAATGATTAAAAATGAAATTAAAGATAAAGTTCAGGAGGCTATAAATGTCGGTTAAACGTGGAAGAAGTTCTGAAGTGGAACGAATAATGGTTTTAATGGAAGAGATTGCAATTTTAAAAACTAAATTACAACCACACGATACAGGACATATTCATACTGCAATTAGTGTTTTAGAAGAAAGAGTAGAAGAGTTGCAACACGAATTAGAAATTAAATTGAGAGGATTACAAAGTGGCTAAAAGTAGAGGCTTTAGTGTATCAATACACGAACCAAGAAAATGCAAAACATCTATCGGTAGAGGTTTTATTTCACTCACAAAAATGAATAAGAGTAAAAGAAGATCCTTTAAAAAATACAGAGGGCAAGGCAAAGCTAGATGATATCTTATGCTGAGAGATTGAAAAAACAAGGACATTACGATCTATCGTTTGAACCCAAATCTTTCTGGGAATATAGTAGAGGTAGTCATTTAGATAAACTGATAGATGATTCTAAATCATATGATCACAATCCAGTTGCTAATCATAATGATTTTTTCAGTAAGGGTAGAGGTACTTTTTTATCAAAGTTTAATTCTGAATATGCAAAAAGAATAATTGAAATGTGGTCCAAAGAAGGTGATTTAATTATGGACCCCTTTGCAGGTAGAAGTTCTAGGCCATTAGTGTCAACTTTATTAGAAAGAAACTATGTAGGGTTTGATGTTATAAAAGATAATTTAGATGAAGCACAAGAACAATATGACACTTTGAAAAAAGATAGAGAATTAGGTAAGCTAGAGTTAATCAATTCTAGTAGTGAAAATATTGATGACTTTTTTTCAGAAAGTGTTGCTGATATGGTGATGACTTGCCCACCATATTACAATATAGAAAAGTATGATAGTGCTGATGGACAACTAACAGATATAAAAACATACGAAGACTTTTTAAAAGTGTATGAAGTTATCTTAGAGAAAACTTCTAAGGTATTAAAACCAAGTTGTTTTTTTGTAGTCGTTTTAGCAAACTTTAGAATTGATGGTAAGTTATATGATTTTAGTAGTGATACAAAAGACATACTTAAAAAGCATCTAACATTCCACGATGAAATTATTTTAGAAATGAGTCCAGCGAAAAGACACCCTCTATATAATCAATCTATCACAAATTTGAATTGTTTAAAAACTCACGAATACTGTTTAGTTTTTAGAAAACAAGATAGTAAAGAAAACGATATCAAAAAGAATGATGATATTAATTATAATAGGCCATTAGTAAAAGATGTTCACCCAGATAAAGAGAAGTTATTTTGGACAGATAAAAAAGATTGGATTAATGAAATGTTTAATACTTCACCTAATACATTAGATAGGTTTTTAAAATGACAGTTAAATATCACACAGTTGATAATGAGAAAAGTTTCCACGATGATATGTGGTGTATTGAAATACTTGAAGGAGAGTACGAAGGTGTGATATACCAGTATGATGTTATTAATATATCTGATGATGATATGGAGAATGGTAAATTAAATTTTAGTTTTATAACAGTTGAAAATTTGAACAGTTTAGACTTGACTACAGACAAATTTAAAGTTATAATAGGCGATATACTAACAGAATTAATAGAGGGATATTTCGTTGAACGAGACAAACAGGATAGAACTAGTAGTACTCAAGCATCTACTTAATGACGAAGGATATGCTAGACGTAGTTTACCATATTTAAAATCAGAATACTTTGCTGATACACAAGAAAAATTTATATACCAAGAAATAGATAAATACTTGTCACAATATAATTCTCTTCCTACTAAAGAGGCTTTACTTATAGAATTAGATAATAATTCAAAAGTATCTGATGAGAATTTTAATAAATGTTCTGGAATTATATCCGAATTAAATTCTGATGTTAATACAGATAAAGAATGGTTAATAGAAAAAACTGAAAAGTTTTGTCAAGAGAAAGCGATATACAATGCAATCATGGAGTCCATATCTATCATCGATGGCAAGGAGAAACAAGATAAAGGTAATATACCAGAACTCCTTTCCGATGCTCTTGCTGTCTCTTTTGATCCTTCAGTTGGCCACGATTTTCTGGACGATAGTGATACTCGGTGGGATTTTTATCATAGGGTTGAAGAACGTATTCCGTTTGACTTGGATTTTCTCAACAAAATTACTAAAGGTGGTTTACCGAAGAAGTCACTCAACATTATCTTGGCTGGGACTGGTGTTGGCAAATCGTTAGCAATGTGTCATATGGCTTCTGCTAATCTGATAGACGGAAAGAATGTTCTGTATATCACTATGGAGATGGCTGAAGAAAAGATAGCTGAAAGAATTGATGCGAACTTACTTAATGTTACACTAGATGATTTAGGAAACTTATCTAAAGAAATGTATGATAAGAAAATAGCTAGAGTTAAAGGTAAGACAAGTGGTAAATTGATTGTTAAAGAATATCCAACTGCATCTGCACACGTTGGACATTTCAGACATTTATTTAATGAACTAAGACTAAAGAAACAATTTATACCAGATATTGTATATATTGATTATTTGAATATATGTATGTCTAGTAGAATAAGAACTGGATCAAATGTAAATTCGTACACTTTGATCAAATCGATAGCAGAAGAACTTAGAGGTTTATCGGTAGAAAAAAACGTACCTATTATGAGTGCGACACAAACAACAAGAAGTGGTTATACCAGTTCTGATTTAGGGCTTGAAGATACGTCCGAATCTTTTGGACTACCAGCTACTGCTGATTTTATGTTTGCTATTATATCTACTGAAGAATTAGAAGAACTGGGCCAAATACTTGTTAAGCAATTGAAAAACAGGTATAACGATCCAACATCTTATAAAAGATTTGTTCTAGGAGTTGACAGAGCAAAAATGAGACTTTATGATGTTGAACAATCAGCACAAGAAGATGTAATGGATAGTCCAGCTTTTGATAATTCTGAATTTGGCGAAAGAGCCGATGAAGAAGATAAAATGAAGTGGGCAACAAAGAAATTAGGCAGAAAGGATTTTAGTGGTTTAAAGGTATGATAGATTTCAAAAACAGATATTCAGCTAGAAAGATTGGTACAAAGTTTGGTGTATATGACAAGAGAGTTAAATCAATTGTTTGGTATACAAAGAGTAAAGAAGAAAACGAATCAGTTTGCAAAAATTTGAATAATGGCTCAGGATTTCAAGGAGAGATACCAAATTTCTTCAATGAAAACAAGTACTTAACAAAGGGGTTGACAACCTAGGCCAATTATGCTATATTATTCTTATGTTCATTGATATTAATAATGCAAATAAGACAGAAGAGACTTTAATTAATGAGGCTCTTTGGTTTGCAAAAAGTAAATTACTTCCTAGACACAAGAACTTAGATATAGAAATCAACCTCAAGAAGAAACTTGATGTTGATGGTAATGTTATTGATGGTGATTACAAAAGACATTTTATCATGGAAGTTCGTAAGAGTCAAGACAAAGATGATTTACTAACAACAATTTTCCACGAGTTTACACACATAGCACAATATGTAAGGGGCAATGATATCTTTGCTCTAGATCATTGTGATGTTGATTACTTAGATAGATGGTTTGAAATAGAAGCTTTCGAAATGCAAGAAAAATTACTAACGGAGTTTGATCTTGAAAGATAGTTTAGTTTTGTCGAAAATAGCAAAAAATAAAAATATGGCGGTCCCTTTATATTTAATGATGGCTTATGCTTATTATATACAAGATGATCCATTCACTAGTGATGGTTGTTTTGATACAGTAGCTAAGATAATCTTAGATAATTGGGATAACATAGAACATAGACATAAAACATTTTTATCTAAATCTTCATTAGAAGCTGGTACCCATTTATCTGGTTATCCAAAAATAGTAGAAGGTGCAGTAGATAGTTTTAAAAAACTTGGTCCATTGGGAATATAATGGTTGACAAAAAACGAATCATCTGCTATACTGTCTATAGAAAGTGAGAGAATATAATATGAAAGACATTTTTGATTATAATAACGTAATGGGCATTCTTGCGGGTATGTCTGATAAGCAACTAGAAACACTAGCTGAAAAGTTAGTTAACAGATTTGATAAAACTGCTGACTCTTTTGATAGTTATTTAAGTTCTTATCTTCAAGATAAAGTGAAACGTGAAAACGGTGAATGGGGCCCATTCCCATTTGATTAACAAAGAGAGAGGTAAATAATGTCAATTAAAAATGACACACTACTTGAAGAACTTGCTCAGTTAGTATTAGTACATAATGCTATTTTAGCCGGGCAATCTTTAACCAATTTAGAAATGGTTGAAGACACGATAACAACAGTTATCGAACAACTTGGGTTAGACTTAGACACAGCCCTTGATATTGCAAATGAAATGAATGAAATAGAAGGAGGTTCATAGAATGGACTTATTATTTTTAATGGTTGTAGCTTGTATGGTTATATCAGTTGGTTCAACTTCTGCTATCTTATACCAAACATATAAGATAAAAGAAATTTGTAAAAAGGCTTCAAATGACATACTTGGCTAAACCTTATCTAAATAGTGATAAAGCAATAAAAGAATTTGAAGACATTGAAGATGCAGTAGCTTATCTTGAAGAAGTAACTGGATTTGAAATGTCTTTTGAAGTAGATCGCAAGAAGAAAAAGCAACTTATCAAATCTGGAATGCCTTCTCTTCAAGCGAATAAATTATCTAAATCTTACGATTGGGAATTAATCGGTAAATTAATAAGGAAGTAATATGAAAAAAATTCTATTTTTAATTGTAGCAAGTGTGCTATTAGTTGGGTGTAAGACTACGTATCTTACTTCAGATGGAGAAAAGTTAGTTGGTAATTCAGTTGTTGGTTGTTTAGCTGGTGCAGTTTTTCTTGATAATTGTCAAGCTGGTGCAGTTGGTGGTGCGGCTGTAACTTTATATCAAAATGAAACAAAATAAGGGTTGACATTTCCTGTAAATATGCTATTATAATAGTATAAGTGATTCGTTTTAATTATAGAGAGAGAAAAATATGATAATGAACAATTCAATAGTTTCGAAAAAAGCAAAATCCATTTTAGATGGTATTGATAACCTTTTAGATACTGCTAAAGCAGATTATCTTAATTGGACATCTCACGGTGGTAATAAAGATTTAACAGATATTAATCACCGAATGATTGCTGAGTATAATGATGGTTTCCGTGTGAAATCTGGTAGTAAATATATTAAGATATTGAGTAATAATGGTGGCTCTGTTTGGGCTTTCGTTGTGAAAAATGATGGTGGCAAATTTCGTGCTGGCGATTTATTAATGGCCGCAGGATGGAATAAACCTGCCACTAACGCCGCTCGAGGGAATGTTCTAGATGGTAATTACGCCATACGTTGGACTGGTCCTCTTTATTTAAAATAAACCTTGAAAGTGAGAATTATATTATGACATTATTAGTATTATCAAAAAGTGAATATTTAGAAACTGTAAAATCTGTAAATGCCCACGGTACTGCAAAGTGGCGTTTGATGAAAGATTGTGAAATTGGTGGTGGTATTTTCGTACCACGTTCAGACACAAAGGGTGAAAAGTCACGGCCCGGTATCCCTCCACAATTGAAATCATTTGGACAAAAGTGGTCCACATCAATAGCAACAAAAACTATTGATGGTTTAGAAGTTTCTGGTTGGGGACTCAAGCGGGTTGCATAATTAGAGTTAGGTAAACCCGACACCTCTCTCTCACACATTTACATTGTCGGGTTATGGGGAATAGAGAAATTCTATTCCCCTTTTTATAGGAATTATAATGAAAAAATATAAAGTATTCTCAGCAACATATCAATTATCCAAGCAATTGGGTTCTGAAATTGTTCCAGCTAAACCACCAATGTTTCACGCGGATATATTAGATAACAGAAGTGGTGTATGGAGAAGATGTGCTTTTTTGACACGGAAGACATATGATGAAACTGTCCGTGAAGCTGAAAGATATATTAACCCACGTATAAATAGTACATAAACTGTAGAGGATTAAATTATGAAGAAGTTTAGTACATTCTTAGGTGAAGCCAAGAACACTCATATGGAACACATTGAAGACAATATATTAAATGGTGGTGTAGACGGTGCTAGAGAGTCTATGAACTTTCTAAGATCAGTTAGAGATATGTTAGCTGGTACATCTAAATCTAGTATAAATATTTCAGTTAAATGGGATGGCGCTCCAGCCATTTTTGCTGGAATTGATCCATCTGATGGACAATTCTTTGTTGCTAAGAAGGGTATCTTTAATAAGAACCCTAAAGTATATAAAACACCAGAAGAAGTTATGGCAGATACGTCTGGTGATTTAAGTAAAAAATTAACTAAAGCTTTAGAACTATTACCGAGTTTAGGTATTAAGGGTGTTATTCAAGGAGATTTTCTATTTTCAAAATCTGACTTATTGATGCAACATATAGATGGACTAAAGTATTTAAGTTTTCACCCAAATACAATTGTATATGCAGTACCAAGCAAATCTGCACTTGCATATCAAATAGCTAAATCAGAGATTGGTATTGTTTGGCATACTCGCTACAAGGGTAGTAGTTTTGAAAATATGTCTGCTGAGTTTGGTAAAAACATTGCTAAGACTCTAAAACCATCTCGTAGTGTTTTTAGTGTTGATGCTGAATATGAAGATGCATCTGGTTCTGCAACAATGACAGAAAAAGAAACGGCTAAAGTTACAAAAATGTTATCTGATGCTGGTAAAATCTTTCAGAAACTTGATGCTAATAGTTTAAATGGTATTTCTGATAATGAAGAATTACTTACAAGAATGAAAACTTTTCTTAATAAGAAAGTACGTGCTGGTAAAAGAGTTGTCAATGTAAGTAAAGTTGTATCAGAGATGATAACTTATTTTCACGATTATTATAAAATTGAAAGTGATAAAAGAAAATCAGCTAAAGGAAAAGCTGGTGTAAGTGATCGTAAGAAAGAAGTGATGAAATATTTTTCTAATACGAATAAAAGAAATTTAGAAAACATTCTCCATCTTATGAATGCATTTGTAGATGTAAAGCAAATCTTAATTAGTCAAATGAACAAAACTGCAAAACTAAAAACTTTTTTATCAACTGCTGATGGCTTTGAAGTCACTAGTCCAGAAGGATATGTTGCTATTGATAAAGTCGGTAAGAATGCCGTAAAGTTAATAGATAGAATGGAGTTTAGTAGGGCTAATTTCTCAGACAAGGTTTTTAAAGGGTGGCAGAAGTAAGTGTATGGATATTAGTATTAGTAACGGCTACGAGTGAAGGTATGATATCGAAAGATGTTGATGTTTTTAGTTGGCGTCCTCGATGTATGATGGCTGGTTCAGGAAGAACCACATTTATTAAAGATAAACAAGGTTATGTTTGTATTGAAATGAAGAGGAAAGAATATTATGAAAGCTGGAAAAATATGGGGAACAACTGAGTTAGTAGAGGCCAACTCTGCATTAGAATTTCACAGAATAGAAATGAAGAAGGGTGGGGTTTGCAGTAAGCATCTTCACGAATTTAAATGGAATGGTTTCTTTGTTGAATCTGGTTCTATGATAGTTAGAGTATGGCAGAATGATTATGATCTAGTTGATGAAACAACACTTAAAGCTGGTGATTATACAAAAGTAAAACCAGGGCTATATCATCAATTCGAATGTATACAATCAGGTGTAGCTTTTGAATTATACTGGGCAGAATTTAATCATAATGATATAGTGAGAGAGAATGTCGGCCTTTTACGATAAATTACATTGCGAACATTATCCAACTAATTTAATAGCTGGTCCTTGTGTATGGGAAGGTTGGGATATTATAGCTCCCATTGCCGAAAAACTAGTGAAAAGAACTAGTGATTTAGGCGTTAATTTTATATTTAAATGTTCTTTTGATAAAGCTAATCGATCAAGTGTAGATAGCTTTCGTGGTAAAGGATATGACTTTGCTTCTGGACTTGCTGGACTGGCAAGAATTAAAGAAGAGTTTGGTTGTGAAGTAATAACTGATGTACACGAATCATCTCAAGTTAGAAGAGTATCTAAAGTTGTTGATATGCTACAGATACCCGCTTTCTTATGCCGTCAAACTGATTTACTTAAAGCTTGTGCTGAATCAGATTTACCAGTTAATATTAAGAAGGGCCAGTTTTTATCACCACACGAAATGGGTAATGTAGTTAAGAAGATGGAACATTTCGGTTGTTATAAACTGATATTAACTGAAAGAGGTACAACATTTGGATATAACAATCTAGTCGTAGATTTTCGTTCAATACCAATAATGTCACAATTTAATTATCCAGTTTGTATTGATGCTACTCATAGTGTTCAAATGCCAGGTAGTGATGGTACTAGTACTGGTGGAAATAGAGAATATGTTAATCTTATGATGAGATGCGGTTTAGCAGGCCGAGCGAGAGTTGTTTTTGCAGAAATTCATTCGGACCCAGATAATGCACCATGTGATGGTCCAAATATGTTAGAACTTTCTGACTTAGATAATTTTCTACTTGATATGAAGAGATTCTCTAATGAATAAGATGTGTGTCATACCATGGATACACTTAAATTTAGAACCTGACGGAAAAGTTTTACCGTGTTGTATGACATCTCATCATAGATCTCCTTCTACACTACCTGATCCTGTAGTAGGTAATGTTTCAAAACAAAGTCTTGAAGATATATGGAATAACGATAAGATGAAATCTTTAAGAAAACAGTTTATGAGAGGTGAAGAGCCTCTTATATGTGATAGTTGTTTTAATGCAGAAAGAGGTGGGATTACTTCAACTAGACAATATAATAATCACTCTTTTTCAAAAATGTTAAAAAAAATACCAGAAATAACTCTTGAAGATGGGACGTGTACAGAATTTAAATTGCGATATTGGGATTTTAGATTTAGTAATATTTGTAATATGAAATGTAGAATGTGTGGTCCAATTCATAGTTCATTGTGGAAAGAAGATGCACGTAAGCTTGAAAATTATGACTTAGGAGTTATATCAGCTATCTTCCCTACCATTAAAAATAAAAAACAATGGGAAAAGTTTAAAAAATCAACTCTTATAATGGCTAAAGATAATAAAGATAAAGTTGCAAAGATTGATCTAGTAGATAATAAGAAAACACCTGACTTTATTGATGAACATATTGACTATGTAGAAAAAATATATTTTGCTGGTGGTGAACCATTATTAATGGACGAACATTGGTATATTATAGAAAAATTACATAGAATGAAAAAATTTGATGTTGAAATCTTTTATAATACCAATATGTCTACACTTAAATCAAAGAATAAACACATTATTGATTATTGGAAAGATTTTCATAATATTAGTATTGCGGCAAGTATTGATGAAATAGATAAAAGAGCAGAGATTATAAGAAGTGGTACAAACTGGAAACGTGTAGAAGATAATTTAATCGAAGTATCTAAACTAAAAAACATTAATCTTAGGTTAGAGATTACAGTAAGTGCAATGAATGTTTTTCGTCTTCCTGAAATATTACAAAAATTTATTGATATAGGTATAATTGTCCCTCCCTATCAGAATTTTCATTTAAATCATTTATTCAGTCCTGATGTTTATCACGTATCTATACTAACAGATAGTCGTAGAAAACAAGCACTTAAACATCTAAATAATTTCATTATTGATATGATGATTAAATATAAAATTAATCTAAAACCAATGTTTAATCAAGTTATTCAAGAATTAAATAAACCCCAAAATTCTAATGCTCGTAAACGATTTTTCAAAGTAAGTGAACAACTTGATTCTATTCGTAAAGAAAAGCTAACTGATATCATACCAGAAATTTTAACTTGACATGAAGAGATTTTCTATATTATAAATAATACTAAGATTAACGGCGTTAAGTCTAAGGAAAACACGCAATGAAGAAATTAGTATTTACATTTGGCAGAATGAATCCACCCACGATAGGGCATGAGAAGTTAGCTAACAAAATAAAAGAAGTAGCGAGAAAACAAAATGCAACTCCCAGGATCTATCTCTCCCACACTCAGAACCCCAAGAAGGACCCTCTCACCTACAACGACAAATATCGCTTTGCAACGAAGGCCTTCGGCATCGTCCACCGATCTCAATCAAAACAAATCTTCCAAATATTACCAGAAATCGAAAAAGAAGGTTTCTCTGAAATCACCATGGTTGTTGGATCTGATCGTATAAACGAGTTTAATAGAGTTCTAAAGAAATACAACGGAAAAGATTATAACTTTGACAAGATAACAACTGTTTCATCTGGTGATAGAGATCCTGATGCTGAGGGTGTTGCTGGAATGTCTGGCTCAAAGTTAAGACAAGTCGCTAAAGATGGTGACGAAAAAACTTTTAAGAGTGGTTTAGCATCTAAACTATCAGATGCAGATAAAACAAAAATTTTCAACACAGTTAAAAAGAATTTAAAAGAGGCTGACATGGAAGACTGGACAGAACAAGATGATTTAATTCTAGAAGAGATAATTCAAGAGTTAGAACTTACTGAAGAGGAAGAGGCTCTATTTGCAGAACTCGGTGAATTATATGAAGTGAATGAAGTTTTAGATATTAGACAGAGAATAGCTAAAGCCCGAGTAATGAAAAGATTAGCACCTAAATTAGCACGTATGAGAAAGATTGCTTCAAAGAAAATGAAGGGTGCTAAGAAGATGATGAAGTTAGCATCAAAGGCCGCTATAAAACTTCTAAGAAAGAAAATTGCTGGTAAGAAGGGTACAAATTATAATAACTTAACTCCTGCTGATAAAATGAACATTGATAGGAAAGTTCAAAAAAAGAAAGCTATGATACCAAAATTAGCTAGAAAACTTTTACCTAAAATTAGAAAAGCTACAATGGATAAGATAGCAACAGCTAGAAAAGGTCCACAGAATGCTGAATTTAATCCACTAGAAGAGAAGTATGATTTGTTTCATAAAGATTTTAGTGGTGCTATGCAACACGCCTATGCATATGCGAAACAGAAATGGGGTATTACAGTTGATAAGAATGATATCGATAATAAAGTTGCAACTGGACCTAGAAAGCCGGGCACTGGTAAGACAAACAGATATTCATTAAAGACAAATAAAGGTATGCTACAAATTCAAGTATATAATAAAGGTGGTTCAAAGCCTTACGAATTAAATATGTACAAAGAAGAAGTAGAACTTGGAGAAGGTATAAATCTTTCTGATGCAGATACAGATGCACAGCAATATTCAAATGGAGCTATGAGTGTTAAAAAGATTCCAAGTATGATTGCAAAGAAAGGTGATAAACACCTACATTTGCATATGAAGAGTTATCATAAAGAAAAAGATGGTCAGGCTTTTGCAAAGAAACATGGTTATAAAGTAAGTAATTATGTTAAAACAGGTGCTGGATCTAGAATGGATTTGTTCAAAGAAGAAGTAGAACTTGACGAGATGATACCTAAAAGCACCATGTATGCGTTAGTCAAAGATGGTAAGGTTATCGCAAAAGGTTCTAAACGTGACATGGTGAGTAAGAGTAAAAAAGAGGGTGGTAAAGTTTGGAACGCACCAAGTAAAAAAGTTGGTGATACTATCAAAGAAGCTTCCAATATAACTAAAGTAAATAAAAAGATTGCTCAAGATAAAAAAATGAATACTGCTAAGTATGATGATTGGCAAGATGCGGCTAGAACACAAGATACTAAAAACATTAATAGGAAAACTAAGCCAGAATCAGTAAAATTAGAAACAAACTTAATGAGAAAAGCAGAAGTTTCTGGTATTGATATTGAAATTATCAAAGAAGTTTATCAAAGAGGTGTTAATTCACACGAATATGATAGTCCTAAATGTACACCAGAACAATGGGGTTTTGCAAGAGTTAATTCTTTTATCACTAAATCGGGTGCTACATGGAATATCCACGATAAAGACTTAGCAGAAAAAGTAAGAGGACCATTAGAGATTGGTACTGATGAGATTAATGCTACTTACAGAGATGATACACCAGGACAAACAGCAGAAAAGCCTAAGAATATTAAAACATTATCACAAAAAGAATTAAAAGCTTGTATGGTAAATGCTCATAAGCAACAAGCAGATGAGGCTTATAATGTTGATGATGATTTTGGTGGTAAAATTAAAAAGAGTTTCAAAGAATTTATTAAGTCTAGGCAACAGGGAGAAAAGAAATGAGTTTAGAGAGTATAATACGAAAAGTGTTGTCTACTGAAGTTCAGGAAACAACAATAACAAATGAAGACTTAGCACCGGGTGTCGAATGTGATTGTCAATGTGGAAAAGTTCCTTGTGTTGAATGTGGTAAAGATCACCACAAACACGAAAAAGAAGGTATCTCAGAAGATACTCTTGATGAACACTTTGATGATTTAAATATTCAAGAAGGTGTGTGGCATTATCCAGATGCTAAAGATATTGCAAAGTTTAAGAAAGCTTTATCTAAAAAGTTTATAGTTGGTAAAGAGGGTTATCCAGCTAAAGACATAATACCATTTGGTGATGATGAATTGTATGATATGTTAGATGATGCATCTGATAATAATCCTAAACAAGATGCACGTCCTATTTTTACAAGATGGATTAATGGAAGAATTAGAGATAACTATGGTGGCTATGGTAAGAAGACTTTAGCTATCGCAAAACAATTAGGTATCAGAGAAGGAGTTGAAAAAATGTCTGATGAAAACTTAGAAGAAAATGCATTTCGCCCACCCCATATGACTAAAAAAGATGTTGATGTTCAAAAGGCTAAAAAGCTAATGGATCCAGCTAAAAACAGAGGTGATGGTATTAATCGCATAATGAAAGGAATGAAACTAGATAAAGCTAAAGCAACTAAGTTGCACGATTTAGTTATGAAAAAAGATATGGGTGAAGAAGTATCTGAAAATTCAGATGCTAAGAGATTTGGATTATCACAAAGCTTAGTAGATGCTGTAGCATCAATCATAGGTGGTAAACAACCAACTAATGCACCAGCAAAAAAAGAAGATGCATCAAACAATAAATCTGACGATGGTGAAGGCTTAGATAAAGCTGATCCAAAAGCGGCTAAAAAGAAGTTTAAGGATCGTAAAGATAAAGATATCGACAATGATGGCGATACTGACGATTCAGATAAGTTTCTTCATAAGAAGAGAAAAGCAATTGGTAAATCTATGGACAAAGAAGAGCCAAAAGCTGATGCTAAATCTGACAAAGAAGATGATGCTGACACAAAAGCAGATCCTAAGAAGAAAAAGGGTAAGCAAGAGCCAGTTGATACTAAGCCAACTATGAATGCTGAAGCTAAAATAATGGAAGATCAAGTACCAAGAGATAAAGATGGTAATCTAGTTAAGAAACCAGGTTATCTTATAAAACTGAAACTTGGTAAAGGTTACGTGTACGTTAGAGATACTGGCCAGGGATTGGGCAATGTACGAGGAGGCCAAGGTATGTCTGGACGCAGTTCTTCTGGAGGAGTTGGTGTAAGAGAAATGAAAGAAGATATGTCAGACGAACAAATGAAAAAACGTGAAGAGATTATGAAAGAGTTGAAGAAGAAAGAAGGTTACTTCAAAGAAAAGTATGGAGAGAAGTGGGAAGAAGTAATGTATGCAACTGCTACTAAAATGGCAACAAAGTAATGATTATATATTGCGATATGGATATGGTTCTCTGCAACTTCTTGAAGGGTGCAGAGAAAACAACTGGTGAACCATTTCCAGATAAATCAGGTATGTCTAAAGATGAAAAGAAATCTATCATAAGTGATAATAAAGATTTCTGGGATACTTTAGAATGGATGCCTGATGGAAAAGCATTATGGAAACAGATCACCAAAGGTGGTTCTGATGTAAGAATTTTATCAGCTTATGCAGAGTGGGATCCCAACTGTAAAAGGGGTAAAAGAGTTTGGATAGCGAGAAATCTAAACCCAAAACCAAGTAAGATACACTTGGTAAGAAGAGAGCAAAAGAAAGATTATGCGAATAGTGATGCATTATTAATTGACGATCATGTGAAAAACTGTAGAGAATTTATATCTGCTGGTGGTAAAGCTATTCGTCATATAAATACTAGACAAACCATATCAGAATTTAATTCTAAATATAAGGGAAAGTAAAGGAGACTAAAATGGGATTATGGGGAGCAACTGATGCCGATGAGGCTAAACCTAAGTTCTTGACTAGCGATCAGAAAGACGAAATTCAAGCCACTTCTAGTGGTTGGGTTGTCGAAGCTGGTTCATCAATGACTGGGAATGGAAATGCTTCGGCTCAAAAAGAAGTTCTTGTAGCAATACGAGGACTAGCAACTAAAATAGGAAACGCAACAGTTGATAGTGTAGATTGGAATATAACTACATTTGATCGATCTGCTGGTGGAACATTATCTTTAACTGTTCGATATAACGAAGCAGTTACAGTTACTGGGAACCCAACGATTGCTGTCACAAACGGAAACCAAGGTTCTGGTTCAGGACGTGGACCTCATACTCTAGCATATGCTAGTGGTTCAGGTACTAACGAACTAATCTTTACATTAGCAATTGGGGCTGCCAATGCGGCTACAAAGGTTGATGACGTACTTACTGTTGGAGCACAAACTATTGCTCTAGCTGGTGGTACTATGAAAGATACAATCGGTGCTACAAATTCCGAACGTGCCGTTACAGCTGGCCAAGGTACAGCTTGTGGAAGTATAACTGTCGTTGCATAATTAGGAGATAATCGTGGCTGATAAGAAGATTACAGAACTTACAGCCGCTACCAATCATGCGAGTAGTGATTTATTACTCATAGTGAAAGATGCGGCTGGGACACCCACTAGTAGGAAGGCTACGTTTGCAAGTGTCTTTGCAAATGTGGCTTCACCTATGAATGTGACTAATCTGACAACTTTAAAATCTAATACTACAATTTCAAGTAGTACACTTACTATTAATGCGAATACTACACTTGGTTCTGCTGTAGTTACATTAAATGGTAAATTGCAAACTGAAACTTCAGCTACTATCATCGGTAACAATGGTAAATTACATGCTAACAATACCATAACAGGTGGTACAGTAACAGTACCAATGTTACAAGTGACACCTTTAGCAAATACGGCTGGTAGATTATTAATCAATGATAGAATACAAGTTGCAAATGCTGAAGCTAGATACTCATTAAAATCGAGTGGAAGTCATACTGGTACTACTTCTATAGACGTTGTACAAATAGCTGATGCGAAGGGTTTAAGATTACCAACTAAATCTGCGGACCCAGCCTCTTCAAATGCGAATGGGCTTAGTATCTCAGCAGGTACTATTTTTTATAGTAATACATATCTGTATATTACAACTGATACTAATACTATCAAGAGGATAGCACTACAAAATTTTTAATGAGATAAGCTGTGTATGAAGATTTAACTGAAGAGAACTTTATGTTATTCGCGGCAAAATATTATGAGAATCCACATTGTACTGATTTGTTAGAGTTTCATGATGATTTAAAGCGAATACGATATTTGAAAAGATTGTTTAAAAAGTTTGAGCAATCTGGTGAATTGAAAGAAAGATTAATACTGAATCATTTATTGGTATTATATAATGTATTTGAAACAAGGGCTATGACACGTATATTAGTGTTTAAGTTAAGTGAGCAATTAAAATACTTAAAGCCCTTTTTATTATTTCTTAATTATTGGAGAGATGATCTCGGTATGATTAAGGGTAATAAATTTGTTGATAGTGAAGTACCATTAGATGCAACAATAGTAAAAATGTTAAGAGAAGTAGATGGCAGGGAAGATAGCTGATTTAATTTTTGTATATAACTTCTTAAAGAGGTTAGTTACACCATTTAATGAAACCAAAGCTTATCAGTTAGGAATAATTGATGACAAAGGTAAGAAGATTCGTAGTCCCCAAACGAGTGATGAATTAAATGCGTTTAGTACATTTGAAAGATTAATATTCAATATCAAAAAGATTATTGAAAGAGCCCCTGGTGGAAGATCAAAATTAGCTTCTTATGCCGCGGCGTTATTCTTAATAAGAGAGCATAAAAATCCCAAAGAAGAATATTCAGAGAAAGAATTGATTGAAGAACTGGAGAGAAATATGGAAGAATTAAAAGAAAATCAACCTAAAACATTTAAGCAAATGACTGAGAAAGAATTTGGTGATATGTTATTTTCAAAAGAACTTGCTGTTAGAGATGTATCAGAAGCACTTAAACATACACATATGGTTTTAGATCCAGACGGAAGAGTGTTGGGTATGTCAACTAATGAAAAAGGTGCAAACGATATCGCAAAAGACAATCTTAGAAAAGTAAAGGGTAGAGTTGTTAAACTTAGGAAACCTATGTCACAGACAAGAGGAGATAGATTAATAGGACAACTACCAGCACATAATCTTGGTGAAGATGTTCCTGCTAATGCAACTGGTGCCGCTGTAGCTGGAACAGGTGATGATGGTGTACATTGGAAAAACCCAGATGCTCGTAAGAAAGAAGTTAAGAAGTATCTTAAAGGATATATGGAACGTAGAAAAAAGAGACAAGATGCCAAAAACAAAGCAGAGATGCGAAAGTTGATGGGTATCTAAATGAGATTCCTGAGCGAAAATTTTATCACTCGTTCTGATTTAAAACAGATAGAGACATATGCAGATAGGCTTTTCGCTAAAGTTGGTATAGATGTGGAATTTACTCGACACTTTTTAGATAGAGTAAATGACGAAAGGAATAAAAAGCAAATCTCTACCGCAGAGTTAGTTAGAATCTTCAATAAGACATATCAGAAGTTTGGCAAGGCGATAGCCAAGCTGGGACCTGATGCTGAAGCTGTCATGAAGGATATGAGAACTGATATCAACATGCCATTTGTTTTGAATTTGACAAAAGGTGGTATGCTAGAACTCGTAGCAAAAACTGTTATGCGAAAGAAAAATTTCAAAACATCTAATAAAACATTTCCTGTTGAAAGTTGTAAAGTACATAAAACAGGAAAAACTTTAAAGGAGGTAACAGATGTTATCAAGAATGTATCATTGGTGCAAAGATCGAGTGTCACAAAGGACATCTTGGGATGGCGCCGTAATCATAGCACTTTCACTCGTAGTCCTGTTTCTAGGGCAATTTGCTGAATGGGCTTGTTATGCAGGTATTCTATGGGGTATCTGGACAATACTAAAAGATCAAGCATACGATTAAATGTTGCAAGGAGTGATTAGTGGCTAGAATATACTTATCGATTATTATTATTGGTGTTATTAGTGGAATTGGTTATGGTGCTTATGCATATTATAGCAACACTCAAGAACGACTAAAGCAACTACAACAAAATAATGCAAAGCTTGAAGTCTCTGTGCAATCTTTGGAAAAAGTAAAAAATACTTTGGAAGAAGATGCACAGAAACAAGCGAACCAAGTAACAAGTTTAATAGTTAAATTAGAAAAAGCTGAAAAAGATCAAGACGAATTACGGGCTAAATTGAATAAACACGATTTAACACGGCTAAGTGAAAAGAAACCTGGATTAATAGAGAAACGAATAAATGATGGTACGAAAAAGTTGTTTACTGATTTTGAGTCTATTACTACTAAGTAGTTGCTCATACTTTAGAGAAGCAGAAAAAGAAATTGTAACTGTTACTGAAATAGTAAAACCAACAATAGCTATAATAGATAAACCAAAAAGTTTGAAGTTAGATGATATAAATTGGTATGTTGTTACAAAAGATAATATAGAAGACTTTAAAAGTAAGTTTGCAGATAAAGAAGGTGATTTAGTATTTTATGCAATGTCTGTTCGAAGTTACGAAAATCTGGCATTGAATATGGCCCAGATAAAAGAATATATAATGAAGCAGAATGAAATTATAATATATTATGAAGAAGCAGTAACATGGAAAGAGGATATCATAGATGAGGAAGTTCTTCAGTAACGACAAAAGATTAGATTGGGATAATCACGATTGGTGTTCATGGTTTTTTGCTGAATGTTCAGCACTAGCATATCACGATGGAACTAAAGCCAAAAAAGAGTTAAAGAGTATGGGCTTTAACAATTATAAGTTTTTAGATAATGATGGTGCCCAATGCCATATATTTCATGATACAGCAAATCTAGTAATAGCTTTCAGAGGGACAGAGCCAACACAACTGTCAGATGTTAAAGCTGATTTACTAGCTATCAAAAGAAAATCTAAAACAGAAGGCCACGTTCATATGGGCTTCAAAGTTGAATTAAGAAAACTTTGGGGTGATATACAAGGCCTTATAGAAAAGAAAAGAAATCATAATCTATGGATAACTGGACATAGTTTGGGTGGTGCTATGGCAACTTTATGTGCTAGTAGATTAGAAGAAAGAGAGCCTAAACTGTACACATACGGATCACCAAGAGTTGGTGGTAAAGAGTTTTGTGCTAATTGTGAAGTAGAGCATTATAGATTTACTAACAATAATGATATCGTACCTTCAGTACCATTTTGGATAATGGGTTTTAGACATCACGGAGATCAAAGATATTTAAACTATTATGGTGCTATAAGAAATCTTACACCGTGGCAAAAAGTAAAAGATTCTATGAGGGGTAGATGGAAAGCTTTAAAGAAGTTTCAACTATTCGATGGAATGTATGATCATAGTGTAACTGGTTATGCTGATAAACTAAAAGAGATATGGGAAAATAAATAATGTGGGAAATGATTGAACGTATGGCTAGTGATAGATTGTGGATTTATACTGCAATAGCTGGTTCTGTTTTCGGTGCAATATTCGTTGCATATATGAGTACTACTAGAGTGGGACTTTGGTTTTATGCAAAAGTAGATTTATTTATAGATTATTTAGTGAAAAGATGGGGACTTAGCTTCCTAGAACAGCCTGAAGATTCTTGGAAGTATAAGTATCCTATGATGCGCCGTAAAATAGATGAAATAGAAAATAGTATTTCGAAATGTTATATACGTTTATCGAAACTTGAAGCTAAAACACAATCTATTAATCGTCAATCCAATGACAAAAGTGCTTGACAAATTAAATCTATAGTCAAATCTTTGACTTCAACTAAATATTAATAAGAGATTAAAGAATGTCTGAATCTAATACAACAGAACTGAATATGTTTAATTACATTAATGATCTCCGTAAAGAGTCAAAGATGGAGAGTAATCTGTTGCATAAAAGAATTTCAGATATGAAAGACGAATTGATGTCCGAGATGAAATCAATGCGTCAAGAACAAAATGAAATCAACAAGAAAATGGATCAAAGAGTACATAATCTAGAAAAATGGAAATGGAGTATCGTAGGTGGTGCTATCGTTCTTGGATTCTTGATCTCATTAGGAATGAACCTCACAAAATTATTTACTTGACATACCATATACTAATATAGTATATTGAGTTAATGTCATATATCGAACAAAAGTATATTAATATACTATCTGGGCGTTTGTCTCAATTCAAAAGAAAAAGCGATAACTTATTTAATTTTCGTTGTCCATTTTGTGGAGATAGTGATTCAAATAAACTGAAAGCTAGAGGTTATATCTATTCTAGAGAAAGTAAATTCTCATACAAGTGTCATAACTGTGGAATTACATCTAGTATTGGTAACCTAATCAAACACGTAGACAACACACTCTTTAAAGAATATCGCACAGAATCGTTCTTGGACACTCGTAGGATTAAGCCTGGTGACGATAAAAATAAATCGCAGGGCATTACATTCACAAAGAGAAAGTATCATTTTAACACACCATTGAAAGCTTTAAAGAAAGTTTCTCAACTACAATATGATCACCCAGTAAAGAAGTATATACAAAAACGTATGATACCAAACGAGTATCATAGAAAGTTATATTATGCACCATACTTTGCGAAGTTTGTCAATAGTATAATACCAAAGAAACTTAATGAAAATCATGATGAGCCGAGATTGATAATACCATTCTTTGATGAGTATGAAAATCTAATAGGGTTTCAAGGTAGAGCATTCAATAACAATCCCATAAAATATATTACTATTATGATAGACAACACTAAGCCAAAGATATTTGGTTTAGACGAAGTGGATTGGACAAAGAAAGTATATGTTGTAGAGGGCCCGATAGACTCTATGTTTATCGATAATTCTATTGCTATGGCGGGTTCTGATGGGGGTGCATATATAAATGATAAGAAACAAAATATTGTTCTTGTCTATGATAATGAGTCTAAATCTAGTGAGATAATCAATAAAATTTCTAAAAATATTGACGATAAATTTTCAGTCTGTATCTGGCCAACTTTTTTAAAAGAAAAAGATATTAATGATATGATACTGTCTGGAATGACTAAAACAGAGATTCTGCAAATTATAAATGATAACACATTTGCAGATTTAAGAGCAAAAACCAAACTGAGTGAGTGGAGAAAAATATAATGGATATAAGAAGAACTCATCTACATACATTCTACGGAACAGAAACTTATGCTAATAGAGAAAGCAAAGTCTATCTGTCTTATTCTGTAGATAAAAAATCGGGTGAAACATCAGTTACTAAAAATCATTACGAAGTAGATTTTATAGAGAATGATGAAGTTAAAGAGACTAGGGAAATGATTACTAAAGAACCCGATGTCGTAATACATAGCGAACAATATGCCGAAGATGCGGCAGAGAATTGGGTTTTAGGAGTTATTGAATGATAGTATATCTCGTGGATAACATGGGAACAGATTTATCTGTAGTAAATGCGGCAAGAGTATCTTTTGATAAAGAGTCTCAACAATTTGAAGATAGAGATGAGAAATTAATAAAATTTTTAGCAGAACATAATCACTGGAGTCCATTCGGACATGCTTCACTTCAATTTAGAATAAAAGCACCAGTATTTGTCGCAAGACAATTAGTAAAGCATCAGGTTGGTTTAGTTTGGAATGAAGTAAGTAGAAGATATGTTGATGATGAACCAGAGTTTTATATACCAGATGTGTGGAGAAAACGTCCTCCAGACAGTATAAAACAAGGATCAAGTGATGAGACTTTAGAGTATGATATATCAGGTACAATGAAATTTGTACAACAAACTTATAATAATCTTTTAAGAGAAGGGGTTGCTCCAGAAATGGCTCGTATGGTACTTCCACAAAATATGATGACAGAATGGTTTTGGAGTGGAACTCTATATGCATTTGCAAGAGTGTGTAACCTTAGATTAAAAGATGATGCACAAGCAGAAACAAGAATAATCGCAGAACAAATTAACAATTTAACACAAGAGTTATTTCCTATTTCGTGGAAATATCTAGTAGGAGAAGGGCATGCCAAGTAATCATTTACCGACACAATATCAAGAATTTATCCATCTATCAAGATACTCAAGATGGCTACCAGATGAGGGTAGAAGAGAAACGTGGAGTGAAACAGTTGGTAGATACTTTGATTTCTTTCAAAGTAAACTAGACGAAGAAGAGAACTATAAACTCACACCAGAAGAAAGAAAAGAATTAGAAGAAGCAGTACTATCACAGAAAGTAATGCCTTCTATGAGATGTTTAATGACTGCGGGTGAAGCCCTTAAAAGAGAAAACATTGCTGGATATAATTGTTCATATATTGCAGTAGATTCACCAAGAGCATTTGATGAAATACTTTATATTCTTATGAACGGAACTGGTGTTGGTTTCTCTGTAGAAAGACAAGACGTTGCTAAATTGCCTGTTGTAGCTGAAGAACTACACCCAACAGATACTACAATTGTAGTGCCTGATAGTAAATTGGGTTGGGCTAAATCACTCAAAGAACTTATTCATTTATTATATTCTGGCCAAATTCCATCTTGGGATTTAAGTAAAGTAAGGCCAGCTGGAGCACCTCTAAAAACATTTGGAGGGAGAGCATCTGGACCAGAGCCACTTGATCAGTTGTTTAGATTTGCTAGTAGTATTTTTAGAAATGCCGCTGGTAGAAAACTATCATCTTTAGAGTGTCACGATCTAGTATGTAAAATAGCGGAGATAGTAGTTGTCGGTGGTGTAAGAAGATCGGCACTTATCTCTTTAAGTAACCTTAGTGATGATCGAATGAGAGTCGCTAAATCAGGACAATGGTGGGAAGATCATGGGCAAAGAGCATTGGCAAACAACTCGGCGTGCTATAGCGAGAAGCCAGAAATCGGCATCTTCATGGACGAATGGAAAAGCCTCTACGATTCCAAATCTGGAGAACGGGGCATCTTCAACCGTGAATCTGCAAAAAAACAAGCTGGACGTAATGGTAGACGAGACAATGACTGGGATTTTGGCACAAATCCGTGTTCAGAAATAATTCTGAGAAGTAAACAGTTTTGTAATCTATCAGAAGTAGTAATACGTTCAACTGATACTATGAGAAGTCTAAAAGATAAAGTAAGACTTGCTACAATACTTGGTACATTTCAATCTACATTAACTAACTTTAGATATTTAACAAAAGATTGGAATAATAACACAGAAGAGGAACGTCTACTTGGCGTTTCTCTTACTGGTATTATGGACAGTACTCTTACAAATGGTACTGATGATGGACTAGAAAAAAGACTTGAACAATTAAAGCAAGTTGCAGTTGAAACAAATGCTGAATGGGCTAAGAAGATTGGTATACCACAATCAGCGGCTATCACTTGTGTTAAGCCATCTGGTACTGTATCTCAGTTAGTAGATTCTGCATCTGGTATTCATGCTAGACATAATCCATATTACATACGTACAGTACGTGCTGATAAGAAAGATCCACTTGCTCTGTATATGAAAGATGCTGGCTTTCCGTGCGAAGATGATGTGATGAAGCCTGAACATACTTCAGTATTTTCTTTTCCAATGAAAGCACCAGAAGGTGCAATAATGAGACAAGATAAGAATGCTCTAGAGCAATTAGAATTATGGTTAACATATCAAAAAGCTTGGTGTGAACATAAACCATCTGTAACAATATCTGTTAAAGAAGATGAGTGGTTTGATGTTGGTGCTTGGGTTTATAAACATTTTGATTATATGAGTGGTGTATCATTTCTTCCATATTCTGAACACGTATATAAACAAGCTCCGTATCAAGACATAGATAAAAAGACTTACGAAGCTGAATTAAAAACTATGCCGAAAGAAGTAGATTGGGCTTTACTATCACAATATGAAAATAGTGATATGACAGAAGGTGCTCAAGAATTAGCTTGTACCGCAGGAGGTTGTGAAATATAATGCTTATTTCAGAAGATGTTAAATTAGATTATTCTGACGTATTGATTCGTCCGAAACGATCTACATTAAAGACAAGAGCAAGTGTTGATATTGAAAGACGATATCAATTTAGAAATAGTAAAAGAGAATGGAGTGGTGTTCCCATAATGGCCGCAAATATGGATACTGTGGGAACTTTTAAGATGCACGAAGCACTAGCACAATTCCACGTCACAACTTGTATAGCTAAAGCATTGAATACTGAAGAAGATTGGTGGAAAATAGCTTACAAAGAAAAAGGTAGAGAATACATTGCAATTATGGCAGGTATCTCAGATGAAGAGATGAATAGAGTTGTAGAAGTGTGGAATAGTACACGTATGTCATTTATTGGTATAGATGTTGCGAATGGTTATACTATAGCAGTTGTAGATGCTCTTAAAAAACTTAGAGATAAACTCCCTCAAGCTACAATAGTTTGTGGTAATGTAGTAACGGCAGATATGACTGCTGAATTGATATTAGCTGGAGCAGATATTGTTAAAGTGGGTGTAGGCCCTGGGTCCGTCTGTACTACGAGAGTAAAAACAGGAATAGGCTATCCTCAATTATCTGCTGTTATTGAATGTGCTGATGCCGCTCATGGATTGGGTGGACATATCATAGCTGATGGTGGGTGTAATAATTCTGGTGATGTTGTGAAAGCATTTGCCGCAGGTGCTGACTTTGTTATGATTGGTGGTATGTTAGCAGGACACGAAGAATGTGCTGGTGAATTAGTATTCGAAGATGATAATCCAGAGCCTATTGGAATGCAGTTTTATGGAATGGCCTCTGAAACTGCTATGGAAAAACACGGCAAATTAATCACTAATGAATATCGCGGCTCAGAAGGAAAAACTGTAACAGTTCCATATAGGGGACCAGTAAAACCAACTATTGTTGATATTTTAAGTGGATTACGTTCAGCTTGTACATATGTAGGAGCAGGTAATTTAAAACAACTAAGTAAGTGTACTACCTTTGTACGTGTTAATAACACACACAATACAATTTACGGAGTATAGATATGTCAATAGACAAAGAAGAAGCCGCATATGAATTAGAATGCTCTGAGTGTGGAGCAGAGTATGAAATTCACGATATAAATACATCTAAGAACGAACCAATTTATTGTCCTTATTGTGGGGCAGACATTGATCTTGAAGAAGAAGAAGAAATTGATGATGATGGCTTAGATGAAGAAGACACCAACTACAACGAAGAGTACGAAGACTGATGACTATGATAATCCGTGGACATTTAGTGGACAACCTTTTAACTCAGAAGATATAGAAAAATATGTGGGATTCGTTTATCTTATTATCGAACTGGATACACAAAAGAAATATCTTGGAAGAAAATACTTCCACAAATTACGAAAAACAAAAGGTAAATCAAAAAGAGTTAGATCAGAATCAGACTGGAAAAAATACTACGGATCTTCAAAAGAACTTCTTCAAGAAATTCAAATTCATGGTATAGATAACTATAAAAGAATAATATTATCATTACATACTACTAAAGGTGATGTAAATTACGAAGAAGTAAAACAACAGTTTAAACGTGATGTATTAGAGAGAGATGATTATTATAATGACAACATTAATGGTAAGTGGTATAAAAAGCCTTTACATATAAGTGAATCTAGAATATACAGTAGACATGATAATATCGTATAAACATAAATTCGTTTTCATTAAAACTAGAAAAACCGCAGGCTCAACATTTGAAAAGCTGGTATATCCCCACTTAGATGAAAAAGCGGGAGATATTTGTACTGGATCTGAACAAGATAATACACCAGAAATGAATCGCAGAGCAATATTTCGTGGACACACCCCCTTTAAAAAAGTAGAATTTTTAATTGATCCTAACTGGTGGATTTTTACTATAGAAAGAAATCCCTGGGACAAAGTTGTTAGTCAATATTTCTTTCAGCGAGGATTACCTAAAAAGAATGAAGAAGAACAAACAGATAATTCTAAATATCGAGTAGAGTTTAATATGTTTCAACAATACCCTAATGATTATTTGAAATATGAATCTGCTATGAGTTATGATTTTAATGTGTTTAGATATGAAGATATGGAAACAATGTATCGTATGTTTAAGAAGAGAACTGGTATAGATATACCAATGTCAGATGTTAGAAAAACTCAATTAAAAAGTAATTTTAGACTTGTCAAAGACTATAAAAAGATGTATAATGGATTACAGTATAAAGTGAATCAAATAGGTAAAGTATTTTTACCAGAAATTAAATTGTTAGGATACAAATATGGCGAATGATGTAGTAAAAATATTTATTGGCACTTCTGCAAATGGAGAAGATGCTAAGATAGAAATGGCTTATGAACATTCCCTACGAAAGAATTGTAGTAGAGATGTTGAAATAACTTGGATGCGGCAGACAAATGATGAGTCATCTTTCTGGCACGGTTGGGCTGATAAGAACTGGAGTACTCCATTTTCTGGTTACAGATGGGGAATACCTGAAGCCTGTAACTACGAAGGTAAAGCAATCTATACAGATGTCGATATGATTAATATGAAAGATATCGCTGAACTGGTAGATTTAGAAGTACCAGCAAAACAATTATGTTTAGCTAGAGATGGCGAAAGATTTGGTGGTAAAGAGTTTTGTGTTATGGTTTTCGATTGTGCTAGATGGAAGGGTGTTGTACCTTCAGCAGAAAATTGGAAGTCTGATCCAACTGCTCATCATCAGTTTATACAATTGTTTATACAGAACAATCTAGTCGGTACATTAGATAAGAGATGGAACTCTCACGATGGTGATACAGATGAGATTTGGCATCTTCACTATACACATATGCCGACACAACCATGGAAGCCAGCTTGGTTTACAGGCGAAGCAAAAGATCACCCACGCCCAGATTTAGTTGAAATATATGAGAAAGCTTATGACGAGGCTGTTCTAGAAGGTTATAAACTAGAAGACTATCAAGTTGATCGTGGTGTAACATATGGAATTATAGGAAAATGAGAATTTTATTATTGATATCAATTTTAATTTTACCTGGTTGTATGTGGATTAGTATTCCAACTTTTAGTTATGATAAGGAGTTTTTAGATTGATATATGGAGAATTACCAACAAAACGTGTAGTGTATGCGGCCTGTGATAAAGAGTATTTTAAAGAACACGCCCCATCATTAGTATATTCGCTTAATGATATCGGTAAAGATATTCATATTCATATTTGTGATCCAGATGCATCAGTACATAATATCGAAGCAGTATTAAAGAAAGATATTGATGTTCAATTAACTTGCTCTTATAATGATATAGGCGCAACACCAATTGATGCCCGTGCATATTATTCTTGTTTACGATTTATGATGACACCTAATATATTGCCAAGTGCAAATGAGATGTTAATAGTAGATATTGATTGTGTTTTTATGAATGACTTTGAATGGCCGACTACAGATACTGGTTATTTCCCTAGACAACCATTAGAAGGTACTGTTGGTTGGGAAGCAGATGGTACTAGAGTTGCCGCTGGTTGTGTATACTTAACTGCAAAAGCTATGAATGTTGCTAATGCAATTAACGAAAGAATAAAAGAAGGACCAATGAGATGGTTCATAGATCAGATTGCTTTATCAGAAGTGTTTGCTAGAGTTGATGAAAAAGATATAACAAAGTTTGATGGTAACTTTATGGACTGGGAATTTGTAGATGATACAGTTATTTGGACTGGTAAAGGTCCAAGAAAATATGAAAATCAAAAATACTTAGCCGCTAAAAAGAGTTTTAATAGATTAGGTTTAGCCGCTGATAACCTTTGGAGAAAGTCTGTTGAATAGAAAAGTATTAATTCTTAAACCAAGATTAGACTTACCTTTTAAAAAGTTTGGTTTAGAAAGAAGAAATAATAATCCACTTCCACCAATACGTGAGCATTGGAAAAACTTTGTTGATAGATTAAAAGAACATCACGAAAGATGTGGTGATAAAGTAATTGTTATAGAAGAACAAAGATGGAAGTTTAATAATGCTTTACCATTAATATTTTCACCTGATATATGTTATGTACCACACGTAGAGAAACATAATTTTAAAGGATTAGATAACTGTAGATATTATATGCAAACAGTTATACCGTGGTTATTTACTATCGATCCCGAAGGCTGGGGTGGTGGTGGTTCTTTCTCTAATTGGACTTACTCTTGTCCACCTGATGATGGTGCGACTTTCAAGAAGTTTCAAGAAAGAGCATTTGGTGGTGGTTCTAAGTTTGAACAACCAGAAGGAGAATTTCACAACAAAGTTGGTGATTATATTTTTGTACCACTACAACTCCCTCATGATGAAACTATCAGATGGCATAGTACAGTATCAGTAGAAACTATGGCTGAATCTATAGCAAAGTGGGGTGCAAGAAATAGTATTCCTATTGTTTTTAAAAATCACCCGATTAACCCTGGTAGTTTACAACACGTAAAAAATATGATAGCACAGTACCCTAATTGTGTGTGGTTAGAGAATGCTAATATACATTCTGTTATAAGACAAGCTAAAGCAGTTTATGTTGTGAACTCTGGAACTGGTATGGAATCTATGTTATGGGAAGTTCCTGTTGTTAGATTTGGTTTATCTGAATATAATCACGCAGTTGTTGAAGGCGACATAATGAACTTAAAAGAGACATATTATAAAGTATGTAATTTAGATAAAGAAGAAATGATTGAAAAATATAAATTGTTTTATAATTGGTTTGTTAATATAGTTTGTTTTGATAGTACAAACTTGGGCACTTTTATGAAACTTAGATAACGACTATGCAAAAATGACATTGCTTTTTTTGACTCTTTGTAACTACATAGATGCGAAAACATCTAACAGAAAGGGACAAAGATGATAAGAAGAATTTTAAGATGGATTGAATATAAGCAACACACAAGAACTTTATCAGAACTACCAGATCATATATTAAAAGATATTGGTTTAGATAGATCAAATATAAATTCTATAGCTTATTACAAAACGTACTTGACAAAGAAATAAATATTTGCTATATTAGTAGAAAGTAAGGAGAATATTATGAGAGATCAACTAATAAAAGCATGTAGAATGCATGCAGAAGGTGAACTAGAAAGAGCAAAAACTAACATTCTAGTTTATATGGATAAAAGTGTTGGTATTGGTGAACATTCTGATATAGTTGAGGCTATACAGAAAGAACTTGATACTATGGCTATAGCAAATGATAGAATAGAAATGTTAAAGCATTTCGAAGTAACACCACAATCTATGCCACTATTTGAGAACAAATGATAGTTGTATATGGCCGTCCAGGTTGTAACTATTGTGAGCAATCTAAATCGGCATTAGATAGTTGTAAAATTGATTATAAGTATATTGATATATGGCAAGATGATAATGCTAAACAATATATAATTAAAAGAGGTTTAAAAACAGTTCCACAAATATATGATGATAATGAAAGTCATATTGGTGGTTATAATGAATTGATAATATATTTAAGTGACAAAGGATATAATGTATATGACAGAACTTGATAAAGAAAATATTATTTCTAAATTAAAAAATAATATAATGAATATAAACTTCACTAAGAGAGATGGTTCAACAAGAAGAATGAAAGCTACTTTACGTGAAGATTTAATACCTGAGGCTACAAAAGCTGATCCACTTTCACAAAAGAAAATCAGAAATATTTCACCAGAAGTACAGCCCGTTTGGGATATTGATAATGCTGGTTGGAGATCGTTTAGATGGGACTCATTGATAGGAGCAAATAATGTCACTGGAAGTTAAGGATAATAATCCTGATGAATTTAAATTAAAGCAAGATATACCCGAAACAAAGGGACCACAAGAAGATGGTACGTATAGAAATTCTTTTGGTGGAACTGAACTTATGACTAAAGCTTTAACTGAAAGAGTTGATAAAGACTTACTAGAAGAATTTAATATTATCAAATCTAGAGTTAGAAACATTGATGATAAGAAGTCTAATATTCTATGGCTACACGATTTATGGAACGATCCAGAGAATGAGCATTTATCTGATAAAGAAAAGCGAAAGCGATTTGATAGATTAGTATTTGTTTCTAATTATCAAATGAATACGTATATGTTAGCATATGGTATACCTTATAGTGAATCATTTGTTTTGAGAAATGCTATTGAGCCTATTTCTATTCCAGCAAAAGCAAAAGACGGAGATCAAATTCGTTTAATATATCATACAACTCCTCATAGAGGGTTAAACATTGCAGTAGCTGGTGTACAAAAACTAGCAGAGACAATGGGTGATAAAATTCATTTTGATGTATACTCTTCTTTTAATGCTTATGGATGGCCTGAAAGAGATGAGCCATTTAAAAATATCTTTAAGCAAATTGAAGATCACCCAAATATGACTTATCACGGCTTTCAACCAAATGATGTTGTAAGAAAAGCTTTAGAGTCTGCACATATATTTGCATTCCCAAGTATATGGACAGAAACATCTTGTATTGCCGCAATAGAGGCAATGTCAGCTGGTTGTCAGATAGTATGTCCTAATTTGGGTGCATTACCAGAAACAACTGGTGGTTTCGCTACAATGTATCATTGGCACGAAAGCATACAAACCCATGCAAATGTGTTTGCTAACTTTTTAAATAGTGCTATTGAAAATCATAGAACAGATGATATGGGTACTAAATTGGTTTTTCAAAAGAACTATGTCGATAATTTTTATAATTGGGATTTAAGAGCCAACGAATGGACTGGTATGTTGCAGGGTGTTAAATCTTTAGTAGAACAAAGAAAAAAAGTTGCGGCTGAAAATGCCGATAAAAAATGATCCTGAACCCGAACGGTATTATGAATGGATACTTTGGAAAATGAGACAAGACAAAGATAACAAAGATACCGATTGGAATAAAAATGCTCTTGAATATGATGATGATGAAAGAGAGTATGGTTTATTCAAAAGAAGTCCAAACAGAGATAACGATTTGCTCAAGCGATTAAATAGAATAGAAGAAAAGCTTGACATATTATTATCAAAAAATCAAGGGGATTTAAAATGAATCCAGAAGACATAGATGAAGAATTAGTTAATTTTTCTATAGCAATGAGAGTATTTGTTATGGAAAGAATAGCAAGTGGAGATATTTCACCACTTGCCGCAGCCGCTGTTACTATGTCTCATGCAATGAGTTTGTATAGGGACAACTTAAATGAGACAGACTATGACAGTATGATGGAGTTAATAGTCAATTCTAAAGATAGAATAGAACCTAAGAAAAAAATATTTCATTAAAGGGTTGACTTTTCCACAGAACCTGCTAATATAATAGTATAGTGATTCGCAGAGAGAGGTTAAAAACTATGAAATTAGCAAAAAAATACGAAGACATTAAATTCCATAATTATGGAGATATAGAGATTAGCGAACCGATAGCTATGGCTAGTGCGGCTGGTTGGTACGTTGGTTCTCTTTGTATTGAAGATGGTATTACTATGCCATATGATCGTATGACAGATTATGTCGCAACAAAAGAAATCGCAGAGTCTATGGTTTCAGCTTGGAGTGACGAATGATAGTAGATAAAAGTACAATTAACCCAAATGAAACTATCGATTTAGATGGTCCTAATGGTAATGCTTTGTATCTTATCGGTTATATTCATAAAGTTTTTTCTTTTAAACCCGAACTTAGAGATCAAATAATCGAAGAAATGAAATCTAGTGATTATTATAAGCTTTTACAAACATTTGAATATTATGTAGGACACTACGTAACTTTATTAAGTTCAGATAAAAAAGTATTAAAAGCATTATCTTATAATTCAATGGCTAGATTTAAACAATACAATAAGGAGTAAATTATGTTAAAATTAATATTGATAGTTATTGCTACTGTAATACTAACTGGATCTGTAATAGCATTAGGGTGGTATCAGTGGAGTGATTGTTTAGAAGAGAATAGTTTTTTCACTTGTAGCAGAATGTTAAACAAATAATGGTTGACATAATCTACCAATATGCTATTATAATAGTGTAAGTGATTCGTTTTAATAATAGAGAGAAAAATATGAAATTAAAAGGTGCAATAACTGTTCTTAAAAAAGAAGCAGAATTTTTAGGTATGACTTTTGACGAGTTATTAATTTTTATTGTTCGTAATCCGTATGCAGTAAAATGTAGTACAATTGATGCATACAAAATTTATAATAGACTTGTAATGCCTCAGTTTAGAAAGGAGTTCCAATAATGAAAATAGGTGATCAAATAATAGCTAATTGGGGAGCAATGCACCCCTGGGATTATGGTACTATAACTAAGATGTGGAAAGATGCTAAATTTTTTCAAGGTGATATAATACAAGTCACTTGGGATAGTGATTCTCATATATCGTCTAGTGTTACAAAATCAGATTATACAGTTGACAATATAAAAACAATACCTGATGATTTGTTTATAGATAAAGTAGGCATCTATCATAAATGTGAAGGAGATGCAGTAGTATGAGAAAATTAATAAAAGCAACAGATGATTGGTTTGACAATCACCCAGTTATAACTGGTATAGTAGAATTTATATGTCTTGCAACATTTTTCGGTGCTGGTTACTTTGCACTAATAATATGGGGTTAATATATGGTTAAAGTTACTAAAGAAGATATCTTAGGGAATCGCCCTAAATCTAAAGTGAAACCTTTACGTAAGAAACGTAAGCTTTCTGAAGAGGCTCGTAAAGCCGCTGGCGAAAGATTAGCGAAAGCTAGAGAAGAACGCCAGAAATTAAATCCACCCAAATTATCACACGTACACCCAGATGTACTTGCTTTATCACCTGAACACGTATTATCTTATAAGAATGTTATGTCTTGGATAAAGTATAACAAAGAGATGTTGCCGGATTTAAGAAAGCAAAAGCGAATGAATGTAAAAGGTTCTATAGCTAAAGTGGCTGATATAGAAGGTTATATACGTAATCTTCAAACATACATACGTTCTGGGACTTATGTTGATCTCTTCTATGGTGCAGATCAAGAGAAGAGGGTTAAATATAAAGTGGTGTATCCTGCAGGTAATAAATACGAAGATGAGTAATATTATTAAGTTTCCTAAAGGTTCAACTATAAAAGATGAGTCGATTGATTTTCGTAAACAAGTTCGATTACAAAAAGAACATTATATAAATAATATAGTGGATCAACATAGCAGTAATCTTTTAGCAAATATTGGATTGTCTGGTTTTAAGATTGAAAATGAGCAATTTATGAAAGACTTTGCTTTTACTGTAGAGACTATACGTTCCGCTTTATATCGCAATATGGGATTATATCACGAATTTCATACTACTCTAGATGAGATGACAGAATGTATCGATTCAATTGAACTTGATGAAGATGAACAAATGAGTTTAGACTTAGAACCAGAGGACTAAATGAATAGTATAGATTATCAAAAGTGGTTTGTCTTAACTGCTGAAAGAAGATCAGAAGAAGACATGCCATCTGAAGTTGTAAAATGGCTTGATAAGAGACTTGAAGAAATAGATGAAAATTCTAAAAGAGAATCCACTTGGACAGAAGAAGATGATACAAGTGGTAATACTCTAACTTAATTATGTGACAAATACGTGATACTTTATAATAGTATATAAAAAGCCAATAAAGAATATGCTCATACCGATTTCGTGTAGGCGCTTATTTGGATATAATACCATCGGTAACATTATGCATAACATAGCGACTCTACCTATTACTTTAGCACTTAATATATCACCCTCATTATAGAACTCAAAGAAGTTTGCTATCAAAAATACTTGTAATACCCAGGCTAAACCCAAAATTGTTTTGTGGTATTTGTAATAATATTCTTCTAAATCTACACTCTTTTTATCGTGATCGTATGGTATAATTACCTCTGCTATGAGAAACATAAGCATCGGAACAATAAGAAATAATATATACGAGAATAAATTCCAGTCACTATCTGGATAAAAGTTTACATCTTGCAAAGGTGTAGCCGTCCACCAAAACAGTATCATAGTGAATACTGTAATAAAGGTAAACATAGTATGAGGCCAATAAAACTTAACTGTTTCCTTAGTACTATTTTTTTGAATTGCTACTAAACTTGTCATACTTGTCATTATACGAACAAAAGCAAAACCAAGTATTAAGAATGCAACAGTAGATATGTGTCCAAAAACCATGTTATATTTAGTGTCTTGACAAGTTCTTTAAAATATGTTATAAATATAACTTAGATAAATTAAAAAAAGATAATATTATGATACTATTGGACTTAAATCAGGTTATGATTAGTAACTTGATGATACAACTCCAAAGAAACAATGACGAGATAGAAGAGAGTTTCATACGACATATGATTCTAAATTCTATTCGTATGTACAATGTTAAATTTGGAGAAGAATATGGAGAAATGATAATTACTTGTGATGACAAGAATTACTGGCGTAAAGATATATTTCCATATTATAAAGCACATAGAAAAGCTGATCGTGAATCATCAACATTAGATTGGAATCACATATTCAGTATTCTCAATAAAATACGTGAAGAACTCAAAGAAACATTTCCATATAAAGTTATTCAAATAGATAGGGCAGAAGCTGATGATATTATCGGTACACTCTGCCATCGTTTTGGTAAAACTCTAAAAGCAGAAGATGATATTAAAATATTAATAATATCTGGTGACAAAGATTTTGCTCAGTTACAGAAATATGCAAATGTAGAACAATATTCGCCCATGCTAAAGAAATGGATTCGCATAAGTAATCCAGAATCTTATCTACGTGAACATATAATGAGAGGTGATAGAGGTGATGGTGTACCAAATTTCTTATCTGCTGATAATTCTATCGTAGTTGGTGCTAGACAAAAGCCTCTTGCATCAAAGAAGATTGAAAAATGGATAGGTTTAGATCCCAAAGATTTTTGTAATGAGATGATGTTACGTAACTATCATAGAAATGAAGTTTTGGTTAACTTAGAAAAAGTACCAGACAATATAAAAAATCAAGTTAATGAAAAGTTTGATAATTATAAAATACCCGCTAGAAGTGGATTACTAAATTACTTTATAAAGAACAGACTTAAATTGTTGACAGATAAAATTGGAGAATTTTAATGGTTAGAAAAACATTTCACGAAATGTTTAGTGAGAACGAAAAGATGAAATCCCGAATGGATAAAATTTCTCACTTGCAAAAGAATAGTAGTCCAGGATTAAAAGCAGTTCTTGGTTATACTTTCGATCCAAATGTAAAGTGGTTATTACCAGAAGGAACACCACCTTATACACCCAATGCTATTGCTGATAACGAGGGGCAATTAGAATATGAAAGTCGTAAGTTTTATTTGTTTGTTGATGGACCTAGTGAACAACAACAAGCATTAAAACAACATAAAAGAGAAGACTTGTTTATTAATATGTTAGAGAATTTAAATCCATATGATGCTAAACTACTCATAGCAATGAAGAGTAGAAAGTTACCATATAAGGGTATTACTAAAAAATTAGTAGCAGAAGCTTTTCCTAAATTAGCGAGTAATTGGTAATGAAAACTGCTTTTATAATTGGTAATGGTCCGACTAGAACAGAAGTTGACTTAAATAAATTAGTCGGTAAAGGAACTATATTTGGTTGTAATGCACTTTATAGAGATTTTACTAAATATGATTACTTAGTTAGTATAGATAAAAGCTTTCAAAAATTATTAGAAGCGGCTGGTAATGAGGGTGATTATGGTAAAGTTATATTCCCACCTGAAGATGAATGCTTTGAAGATAAAGAATTTGGTGTTCCAAGAAGGCGATCAAATGCTGGAATGAATGCTATGATAGAAGCTATCAAACTTGGACACACTAAGTTATTTTGTTTGGGATTTGATTTTCTCTTAGCTGATGAGAAAAAGTCAACTGATAACATATATAAGAATACTGAAGGATACGGCATTGAAACCCATGCAAATGCTACAGATAATATTCACAGAGTATCTTATTTAAATTGGTTTATGAATAAACATAAAGATATTAGATTTACGTTTGTTTTACCAGAAGAAGAAATGTACGTATTAACAACAGACAATGCATACGGAATAAACATACAAAATTTTATAAAACACTACGGAGAATAATATGGGTTTATATGAAATAATAATTATCTTTTTTGCTTTAATCGGTTGTGGTATCACTTCATATCGAATTGGATTAAACGAAGGAACAAGAAAAGGTATTGATGTCGGTATTGAAGGCATATGGACTAGAATGAGAAGAAAGGGCTTTATCCCTGCAAATGAAAAACTTGATACATTTGTAGCAAAGTTAACTGATTAATGCCTTGGCCTCATAAAAATAAACCCTCTACTGGAAGAAGAAAAATTGGCTCAAGAAAAAGAAAAGCCCGTAATAAAAGAAGGCGTCAAGCAAAGGGTAAGTAGAAAAGTAAAAGAACTATGGAACATTGATAGTATTATTGATGTTTTTGTAGATATAGCATTATTAATATTTGATGTAATTACTTCTCCTATATTAATAGTCGTTAGATTAGTTAGACACTTTTTCAATAAATGGATTAGAGATGGTATTAAAGGTGTCTTAAAATGGATAGCACATTGGTTCGAAAGAAAACGTGCTTATAGAAAGAAACATAACTATGGAATTTTCAGGACATATTGGTGGTTAATAATATCTTCTCCAGTTATTATATTTGGTTTGATATTATTATTAGCAATTACTCTTGGATTTTATGAAGGGATTAACGAGGCGATATCAGAAGATTGGTAAGCCATTATGGACAGAGTACGAGAAACAAAAGAATTAAAAGCTTTTACTTTCAAACTCACAATGTATATTGTTATAGCAGTATACTATGTTCAATTAATGTATGAATGGCTTTGGTTAGGTTATCCACATCACGTATGGATTATGCAACTGATGAAATATGCTACTACTGGAGAACTTGTTGAATAATTGAGATTTATATATACTATGATTTGTTTAAAGGAAAGAAACATTGAAAACACAACTAAAAATAAATTGTTAACCTGGGGAGCATATGCTTCCCTTTTTTTTGTCTAGAAAAGGAGATATCTGAATGAATTTAAGAATGAATAGAAGAGACTTTGGTATAGGTACTGCTACTGCATTAGCCGCACTATCGTCTTGGCCAGCTTTTGCGGGCGGTAAATTAAAAGTAGCTGGAATATATACAGTTCCAACACAACAGAAGTGGGCAGCCCGATTGCATTTAGCACTTGTTGCCGCAGAAAAACGTGGTGAAATAGAATATCAATATTCTGAAAGTACTGCAAATACAGATTACATAAGAGTAATGAGAGAATACTGCGAGAGTGGTGTGAATATGATTGTTGGTGAAGCTTTTGGTGTTAGTAAAGAAGCTAGAAAAGTTGCTGATGATTATAATAACATTGCATTTCTAATGGGCGATCCATTCAAACCTCACGGAAATAATTTCTCAGTATTTGATAACTACATTCACGAACCTTGTTATCTAATGGGTATCATCGCTGGTGGTATGACAACTTCAAATAAAATCGGTATGGTTGGTGGTTATGCCATCGGTGAAGTAAACAGATTATTCCATGCGTTTATGGACGGAGCTAAGTCTGTTAATTCTGCGTGTGAGTTTAAAGTAACTTATATCGGTTCTTGGTATGATCCACCAAAAGCGAAAGAAGCCGCTTTCGCACAGATTGAAGCTGGTTGTGATATACTATATGCTGAACGGGCTGGTGTTGTTGATGCTTGTAGAGAAAAAGGTATACTAGCATTTGGTAACGTAAATGATATGAATAAAGAAGAGAATGGAACTGACGTTGTTGTTACTTCTGCTTTATGGCATATGGAGAATGCTATAGATCACGCAATAGGGCTTGTCAAAGGTGGTAACTGGAGTGCAGAAGAGTATCACTCTTGGACTATGATGGCAAAAGGTGGGGCTTCACTTGCACCATTCTATGAGTTTGATAGTAAAATCTCAGCAGACGTTAAAGCGAAAATTGCCGACTTATCTGCACAGATAATTGCTGGTGACTTTGTTGTGATTATAGATGACTCAGAACCTAAATCAACATACTAGGTGATATTATGACAGAAGAAGAGTATCAAAAGTATGTTGACTGGCTATGTCAAATATGGAATATTAAGAAATAAGACTTGACAATAACATATAAATAATATACTATGATTCTTAATGTAACTGAAAAAGCTAAGGAGTATCTAGCCCGAGTTGGGAACCCGAACGTATCTCTATCTGTTAAGGGTGGGGGTTGTTCGGGTTTTACATATGAGTGGGGAACTACGGATAAAAATCCAACAGTTGAAAACCTATGGCTAGATCCTATGGCTGAAATGTTTGTGTTCGGTTGCACAGTTGATTATGTAGAAGAGTTAGGGGGAAGTTATTTAAAAGTACTTAACCCTAACGCAAAAGCATCTTGCGGATGTGGTGAAAGTTTTGCTATTTGAGGAGAGATAATGCCAGAGTATACTTTTAAAAATGAAGATACTGGTGAAGAAACGACAGAAATTATGTCAATGTCAGCCAGAGAAGATTTTCTAAAAAATAATCCAAATATGACACAACAGATTCTTAGAGTCAATATGATTAGTGGAACTGGTTTAAAGAATGATAATGGTTGGAAAGAAAACCTTTCTCGTATCGCAGAAGCACACCCTAACTCAGCTTTAGCTGATCAAGTTGGTGGTAGAACAAATAAAACAGTTAAAAATGTGAATGCTTTGAATAAATCTGGTGTTCGTAAAGGAAAGTATACAATGGATTTGTGATGTTTAAACACTTAGATTATGTTATTCCAGAAATTAAAACCGAAACAATAGATAGGAAAAGATACTACGTAACACCATCAGGTGAAAAGTATCCATCTATCACAACTGTTTTAGGACATTTCAACAAAAAAGGTATTATTGAGTGGAGAAAAAAAGTTGGTGAAAAAGAAGCCAATCGTATATCTACTCAAGCATCACGAAGGGGTACTAAAGTACACCAAATGTGTGAAGACTTTATCAACAATAAACTTGAAGAAAATAAGTTTATGCCAACTGATAAAGAAACTTTCAATTCTCTAAGAAATATTCTTACAGACAATATAAATAATATACATTGTCAAGAAGCTAGTCTATATTCTGACTATCTAAAAGTAGCGGGTAGGGTAGATTGTGTCGCTGAGTGGAATAATCGGCTTTCTGTTATTGACTTTAAAACTTCCAGAAAACTTAAAAAGAAAGAGTATATTAGTAATTATTTTCAGCAAGGTGCGGCCTATTGTGTTATGTATGAAGAGAGGACTAAAATACCAGTCGATCAATTAGTTATTGTTATTGCTGTAGATGGTGAAAGTCCACAAATATTTATAGAAAAAAGAGATACTTGGGTACTATCTCTTATGAAAAAAATTAAACTTTACGGAGAAGAAAATGGTAAAGAGGGATCCAGATATGTATAAAGAATGGAGATTACCAGGCTTTATCGTAGCATTATGGGTGTTTATGTTTCTTTTGTATAGTTGTCATGCCGTTCCTGCAAAAGAATATAAAAAAGTCTTGACATATAGCGAATCATATGTTATAAATAGAGTGTTCGTTGATACTAACTGAACACTATTAGGACTGGGGTGCGATACCCCACGCCTCCACCAAAAGGAGATGAGATATGATAGTAGATTTTAATATACTGGGAGGTAAAGATGAAGAACCCCCTAGTACAAAAATTGAGCAAATGGTTGTTTAGATTATATGTCCTATGGAGCATTAGTGCTGATATAATATTAATCGGTGGTATTGCTTATCTTATCTTTTTTTGAAGGGGGCGAAATAGGTTCGACTAGTAGAAAAGTATGTTAGAGTAGAACATAAACTAAATGCAAACGATAATTTTGCGCCTGTTGATTACGCCCTAGCGGCTTAATTTAACTGAGTTTGAGAATGTACTTGGAAACAGAAACATTCTCACCAGATTTGAATTTGCCTGATCAGCAAATCGTATCGTGCAAGGAAGAGATTCTCACCAAGAGTTTCGAACTTGACTAGTTAGGGGTGGTACCCAGGCATGGTTGTAGAAATACGTTGTGTCACATTGCTCTCCCGAGCAGAACTAGGTTCTGAAGATAAACAAGAATGGTATCTTGGTTCTTCAGTTGAGGGTGTACCCAAGTCCCTCCGATACACTTTCACTTAGGTGTCTCAGTAAGAGGCCTTCATAGCCCGATTTCGGGACAGAAGTAGTAAGATACTTTAGGGAATAATAACGTAGCGGCCCTACGTAGCATCTAAGATTAAAGGGGAAGAGATTTATGATTTCTTCCCTTTTTTTATTGTCTAAATAGTACACACATTGTAATTTATTATACGTATCGTGAATTTGGTAATTAATTCATTCTAAATTGGAGATATGTATGATCGATCCCGTATCGGCAATCGCTATTGCCGGCACCGCATTTAACACAATTAAAAAAGGTATTGCCATAGGAAAAGATGTGGAGTCTATGTATGGTGATATCGGCCGTTGGATGGGTGCTGTTTCTGATATTAAACAATCAGAAAAAAATGCTAAGAATCCACCATTATTCAAAAAACTATTTGCTGGTTCTTCTATAGAGGAAGAGGCTATGAATGCCTTTGCCGCTAAGAAGAAAGCAGAGGAAATGGAATATGAATTGAAGCAGTACATTATGTTTACACATGGAACTTCAGCTTGGGACGAATTGATTCGTATGCAAGGTAAAATACGAAAACAAAGACAAGAACAGATTTATGCACAACAAGAAGCAAGAGAAAAACTATTTAATATTATTATTATTAGTTTAGGAATTGGAGCTATTGTTGGTATGCTAGGGTGGGGTGGATATTGGATAGTCCAAACATCACCTCTGTTCTCACAGTGGCAATAAAACTTGCAATATTAATTAGCTTATTATTATTTCCTGTAAACAGCTTTGCAGGAGGGAAAATGTGGACCTCTGATCCAGGTGGTCCAAGTAATATTATTAACTTACAGCCTCGTAGTGGCTTTACTACTATGACAAGGGAACAACAAATAAGAAAGGGTACTAGGGACAGGCCTCCAAAATATACTATCTGTAGATTAGCTGGTAGAAAAATTGTGAGATCGAAAAAAATATGTGTGTATAAGGGCCCACAGAATACAAACGAAAGTGCCGTGGTTGAAAAATTTGATGATTGTCCCAAAGAATATAAGTGTGTCTATGAACCTAACAGTTCAGAAGTAAGCATCTATGATGTATTCGATTCACTTGCTGACTCTATAAAATAATTTACTTGACACGGAGGTTTAAATCTAGTATAGTTAATCTATGGTTGATTTAAAAAGTCTTAATACAAAATTCGAAAGAACATTTTTTAAAGAACTAAAAAAAATGGCTATGTATATGTGTATCATATTAGCTTTTGTAATTTTATTTGGATTTGTCGCTACTGCACAAGCCCAAGTTTTAATAGTCGGAGATAAACGTATAAAAATACATACGTCTGAACAACTTTGTCTCGCAGAGAATATGTACTGGGAAGCAAGAAACCAAAGTAAAGCGGCTATGTTAGCCGTTTCACACGTTGTTATGAATAGAGTGTTAGATAAGAGATTTCCTAATGAAGTTTGCGAAGTAGTCTATCAAGGACCTACACGTAAATCTTGGAAGGATCCTACTCTTCGACACCCGGTGAAAAATAGATGTCAGTTTAGTTGGTATTGTGATGGGAAATCTGATGTACCACCTAAAATTGATGAAGAATTATGGCGTGAAACTAAGATGTTAGCTAGAACATTTTTATATAACTATAATTATATTATAGATCCCACAGATGGTGCTACACATTATCATGCTTATTATGTAACCCCTAGTTGGGCAAAACAAAAGAAAAGAACGGCTAGGATTGAAAGTCACATATTTTATAGGTGGAAAAAGTAATGAGTAAAAGAACATATATGAAAACAACAAAAAAACAAATTGTTGAGTGGGGAATGAAAAATATTAATGAGTGTGGTTATGGTGTTGATGCAATTCAAATGGACACTCATTGTTGGAGATGTGGATATGAGAGTCATACAGAAAGATGTCATGTAATTCCCCATGCTTTAGGTGGTAAAGATGAACCTTCTAATTATAGATTGTTCTGTTCTTCTTGTCACAAAGAGCAACCAAATGTAAATGATTACAATGCGACAGATGAATGGGTTAGAAAAACTAATGTTGGTGTGTATGAACAATTTTGGAAAATAAGAGAAATCTTTATATCTACAGTTAATGATGTTACGAATCATTGGGGTGAAAAATGGAATTATTCTACAAAAGAATGGATTGCTAAAGAATTTTATAAACGATTGAAAAATCCAAAAAATAGTATTTGTGATGTAATTACACCAGAACAAATTTCTGGTTGTTTGAAAGGTATGAGTTATGGCTCTTGAAGTAATGAACGTGAATAAGTTTTCTACGACTATTGAAGAAGTTGTTGTAGAGAAAAGAATACCATACATGGAAGCAGTTGTGTGGTATTGTGAACAAAATAATATGGAAGTAGAAGTTGCGGCTAAACTATTGAATGCAATTATTAAAGCTAAGATAGAGGCTGAGGCTGTAGACTTAAACTTTTTAACAACACCAAAAGGATCGAAGTTACCTATATAATGAATGGATTGGAAGCATATACTACTTATCTTGCCGTTCGTAATCATTTTAAAACTAAAAGCTATGATTACTTTAAATATAACGGCAAGATAAAAGTAAACGAAAACTCTTTTCGAACAAGAAGAGATCATTATCAGTTTGAAAAAATAGCTAGAATATATAAAAGAGATGACTTTGTAAAATATCTTGTAGCTAATTTCATAACTGAAGATGAGTATATACTTGGTATGTCACAAGGAAGAGCAATGGTGGCTCACAAGAAGTGGCAGAAAAGTATAGAATCATTCTCATATCAATTCAAAGAAGATATAAAAACTCTCAAAGAATACGATTCAAATTTCAATATACATTTTGATTGTAAAATGGATGGAGTTGTACACCCTATGGCTTTTAAATTATATCTAAGGGATAGAGTACATATAAATACATTAGTAGCTATAAATCAGCTACTTGACTTTACGAAAGTATGGGATTATTATTCGGGTGAAGATAAAATGATAAAAGATTTTATTTTTTTACTTGACAAATACACTCCTTTTCTGTATAGTTATATTAATATCGACAAGACTAAATCGAAACAAATTATTCTGGAGACTTTCAATGAATAACGAAGTAGAGAGATATGTTGGAGAATTAAAAGAGTTGAGAAAGCAGAATAAAATTCTCAACGAAAGAGTCAAGGCTTTAGAAGAAGAAGTTGCATGGAGAACGAAATACGGAGATTATATTAATCATCAATATATTATGGCTTCATCAACACAGCCGAAGAAAGCGACAAAGATTACAATGGTGGAAGAAGATGATTCATCTCGTAATTATAGAAATAAATATTTTTCTTCAGCTACTTAAAATAAAGACTTGACAAACAGTTTATATTATGTTATATTGGACAAATTAAATACAAAAATACTCAAATATACAAGGAGACACGACTATGGCAACATCTTTCGCCGCACTTAAAAAATCCCGCTCAAGTTCATTGAGCAAGTTAGTTACCGAAACTTCAAAAATAAATGCACCTGCAGAAGGTAGTTCAGAAGACAATCGTTTCTGGAAACCAACTGTAGATAAAGCTGGCAACGGCTATGCAGTTATTCGATTTTTACCAGAACCAAAAGGTGAAGACTTACCTTGGGTTCGAACATTTTCACATGGTTTTCAAGGTCCATCTGGAAAATGGTATATCGAAAACTCATTGACAACTTTCAATGAGAAAGATCCCGTTAGTGAATATAATTCTACATTATGGAATAACGGAACTGAAGCTGGTAAAGAACAGGCTCGTAAACAAAAGCGAAGATTGTCTTACATTGCAAACATCTTTGTAGTGAAAGATCCATCAAACCCAGAGAACGAAGGAACAGTTCGACTCTATAAGTTTGGTAAGAAAATCTTTGACAAACTCAATGAAAAAATGAACCCTGAATTTGAAGATGAAACTGCTACTAACCCATTTGACTTTTGGGAAGGTTGCGATTTGAAATTAAAGATTCGTAATGTTGAAGGCTATCGTAATTACGATAAGTCAGAGTTTGCTGAAGTATCACCACTTGAAAATGGTGATGACGATAAACTTGAAAAAGTTTATGAGTCTATGTTTTCTCTCAATGAATTTCTTGATAGAAAGCATTTCAAAACCTATGCTGAATTACAAGCAAAGCTTAATATGGTATTAGGTTTAGAAGGTGCTTCAACAGTTGCTCCTTCAGTTAAAACTGCTGAAGATAATGTTGTTGAAATGCCAAAGCAGAAAGAAGTTTCTGCACCGAAGATTGAATCTTCTTCTAATGATGATGAGAACTTATCGTTCTTTGAAAAGTTAGCAGAAGACGAATAATCTTTCTTTTTCTCTCTCTACTAGGGCGGCTTTATGTCGCCCTTTTTTTATTTCAGAACACCCATTTCCTTTAAAGCTTCAGTTTCTTCAGCGGGTTTCTTTAGCACTTCTTTTTTATTCTTCGGATTTAGGAATGCAATAAGTCGTGACATAAACATTAACCTCTAGCTAATCGTTCTTCAAGATAGTTAGAATACCCTCTAGGGTGTACTACCATTCCACCAGTTATAGTTTCTGATGCATTTATAGTTGTTTGTGAATTATTTGAATTATCAAGAGCAACATCTCCTGATGAATTTCCGTATATAGGATGTCCAGGTAATACCATAGCTCCAGCTCCATTACCTGATGCAGTTGGATTTCCCTCTAATCTTAAAATTTCATTTTTAAGTCTAAGGGCTTCGTTTACTTCTGCTAATTCTTCTTTAGCGGCGTTTAACATTTCTGTAGTTTCTTGTGCATTTGCTTCTATACCAGCTTTTCTTTCTTCTGCCTTTTTTAATGCATTCATGGCTTCTTCTGCTGTATTAATGCCTCTGCCCCAACTTCCAAGCAAACTTTCCTTAAAGTTACCAGATGCTATCATTTCTTTAAGTTCATTTATTTTTTCTTCTTCAGCATCTAACAATTCTTTCTGAGTGTTCGAATTTCTTTGTAAAGCATCTACGTTAGCTTTTCTATCTTCAATTTCAGACATTAGTTTTTCTTCATCTGATTTGAATAGTTTACCAACAAATGGTACTTTCTTTATCTGTTCTATAACCCAATCTTTAACTAAGTCTAGAAAACCTACTATAGATGCAAATATTTTAAATACTGGATTATCCTTTAAAGTCTTAAATGGATCTTCACCCTCTTCACCTTTAAACAATGCTGTTATCCAATTTACAACACCCTTAACTAAATCCCATGGTAATTTTAAGAAACCTTTAATCATATCTTCAAAACTAAAATCCATAACACCTTGTATTATTTTTCCAATAATACCTTCATCATCTTTAACTCTCCCATCTTCACCAAGTTCTATTCCGAATGCTTTTCTCCATAACCACGTTAACCCATTCTTTAACATATCTAATGGAGCTCCTAAAAAATCACCAATAGCAGATGTTGTTCCATCTATTAATTTACCAAACATTGTCTCTTCATCTGAATTAAACATTTGTTTAATTCCTTCATATGCAGATATGAGCATTCCCAATGGCCATAATACCTTTTTAAATACAGTTTTAAAAAGTGCAATACCACCTTTAACTAATGGATTATTAAAGATTTTACTATTAGTTATAAATCCAGCTACTGATTTAATGGGACTAAGTACTCTTCTGAAAAAGCCACCAATTTTAGCAAATACTCCATCTTTTCCTCTTAACCCACCTAAACTAATTTTAGGAAATCTGTCAAATATACTATTAATAACGGATCTAATTCTAGTTAAGACTCGAGGGACTATACCCAATCTTTGGAATCTTCCATCAGCACCTCTTCTACCTTGAAATAAAGCATTAAAAATACCAGTAATTTTAGTTTTAATTTTATCAAACAACCAATTTATTCCAAAAAATCTACCAATTTTTGTTAGTACTCCAGAAAATATTCTTATTGGTGTTCTATAGATTGCTCTCAATAACTTAAATGCTAGTTGTCCATTCTTTAATGGATTTAGAAATCCACGAAAGCCGGCAAATGTGGCCCCTAATGCACTAATGGCCGCTATAACTCTTATTAAAGTTTTCGACATAAAACCTAACTTAGCAATATCTCCTTCTGGTACATCATCTGCATCTACAGTTGTATCTCTACTTTTAGATTGTTTTTTACCTAAAGCCAGCATCTGTTGTTCAAGCATTTCTTCAAGTGTTCTTTTCTGAATAGCAAACATTTTAGTTAATGTTTTATTCATAGATTTTAAAGATCCTTGAATACCAGAAAGCAACCGATTGTCAAGCAATGCTAAATCAATTGACATTTTCTGCCGTTTTTTATCTTGGGCCTCAGAAGCCGCGGAAGGGCCTTGTGCTGTATTGACTCTAGGTAAAGCCATTATTTTCCTTTCATTCCACTCTTATCGAATGCGGCAAACCCCATAAAGGCGCCAACAATACCAGCTTGTGCTAAGTAGAATAAGTTTGATACATCACTCAATAGCTTAATTCTTTCATCAGGAATAAATGGTGTAAACATTATTAGTGTGAATGCACACATTGATCCCAATGCAACCCAAGCCATATTTCTTTGATGCATTTGTTTTCTATTTTGTCTTTCAACTTCTTCTTTCATTCTCCAATCTTCCATTTCAATATCAGATACTACACCATCACCGTTAGTATCTAACTTTTCATATTTAGAACCTTTTTGTAATTTCTTTGCCGTCATCTCTCAGTTTTCCTTTTCTCAGCTTCTTCTTCTAAATGTTGTTTCAGTAAATGAATGTAAATGTCACGTTCAAAAGGTATCATATTTTCTAACTCATTTAAAGAGTATTTATGATGTTGCATAAGTGAAAAATTGAGTTGATAGTAATTACTTAGCGAATTGTGTATCAACCCTAGGTAAAAAAAGACTGTAAGCCCTCCAGAGTGATTTTATCTTTCTCTCCACACTTATTACAAGTCCATTCTATATCTTGTTTCAATTTAGGTGCATCTTGAACAAAAGAAGTTATCTTTTCAAATTGTTTTTGATTTAATTGATTTATCCAGTCGTCCATTTCTTCTTCTGTAAAATCTGAATATACATTTTCTTTATCATACACATATTCAACCATCATAGCTATTGTTTTAAATGCCATTTCAGTCTGATCATCAACTTGTCTTTTTGATAAATCAGCTATTGTTTTATATGTAGGATAATTAACTTTAACACCTATTTTATCATCAAGCATTATCTTACCATCTGATATATCACCTTTTACTTTTATATCATCTAGATTAAGATTAAATTGTGTTATGTGTTTACATTCTGAATCTTTTTTAGTGTGTCTCAATTGCAGTTCTATAACTTCTCCTACAGACTTTCCTCTGAGTTGTAGAAAAAGATATTCTATATCAAATGTAGCTAATTTAGATATATCAATATCATCAATTATACAGTTACCTAGTATCTGTTCTACTGTTCTAGATACATCATTTTGATCACCACTTTCCATAGCCATAAGAAGTATCTTCTCTTCTTTTACTAGAAATGGGCGAAATTTTATTTTTTGTTTAGTTGAGGGTATCTCCATCGTAAATTCTGGAGACACTAATTGTGGTAAAGACATTACAACTCCTATAATATTATATCTTACGTATCAATCCAAATGGTGTGTTAATTGCACCTACTATATTTTTTAATCCGTCTGTAGCAGAAACATTCCCGAATCCTGGTATATTTAACGATCCCGAAATTCCCCCTCTGCCAATACTTAGCCCAAATGTGGACCCAGCCCTTGACTGATCGCTTCTATTAAAGACTGATTTATAATCTCTATAAGCAAATGCTACAGTTTGTTTAACTAATTCTGATTGGCCCCAACTCATTTGAATTGGCCCTATTGCTAATGGATAACATTCTTGCAAAGTGTGAATACTCATTATATCACCTGCATTACCATATTGTCTAATGGTAACTGTTCCTATTATCATATCATAGTAAGCTGGATTATATTTACCATTACCACCAGTTTTAAAAACACCAGTGCCAATCATCTTATCGTGCCATAATTCGAAGTATTCTCTTTCTCGCATATCTTCACTTAAAATAAAAGTAGCGGCCGCATCAGCATAAACACCAGCATATGGTATTTTTCTCATCGGTCCATATATTCTTTGTTCAGCGTGTTGTAAAGTTCTTCCTGGTAAATCTACACTATCACAACGAAACATCATACTCTCTTCAACACCCAATTCACCAGGGCCGTTTACTTGCACTTCATAATGCGAAGCATGAGCAACACCAGTTTTATTCAATGATGTTACTAGATTGTTTACGTTAAATGGCATTTCTACTTGCACTCCATACAGACGTTTTTCTACTCTTTTCGAAAGATTCAACAGGTAAAAATAAAGCAATATCCCATTCTGTTGGTGCTATCTCTATAAAACGAGATCGTACATGAGCAGTTAAATATTTCTTATAAGTAGGTTTAAACCACTTATATTTAGTAGCAGAAGATAGTAGTTGATGAGATATTCTAAGTTTAGTTGACTCATCAAATCTTTTATTGTTTGTTATATCATAAAGTGAATCCATTAACTTAGCACGTAGTCTATATGGTAGATAATGCATATTGATACCTTCAAAACCACCTTTAGATTGTGCTACTTTGAATATCAAAGGAAATTTATCGTAGTATGGCAATGTCGCTTTATGCTTCGGATCATAATAGAAGAAGTACATCTTACCAATCATATTACGATTTGTCATACGGGTTCTATCTCTAACAATTTGAGATGCACCTTTATCGCCTTTTACTCCAGATGTTTTAGCTTGATCTCTAAACCACTCTCTTGATTGTTGAGTACGAGCAGGCATTTCACCCTTACGAACACCTCTTAGTAGTAAATCGTCAAAAACTGTGGCCATTTTTAAATAGTTCTTTCTCTGTAAGTATCATAAATTTCCATTTTCTGTCTTTACAATACTCAATTGCGTATTCCCATTTACTCTTATTTATACTCCATGTTTTTACCTCGTATAAATACTTACGTGTCAAGTTCTTTTGGGGCTTTGGCTCTTTAGTTTCTTTATGGGGTTTAACTTCTATAACTATTGTTTCTTTTATATTATGTTTATTATTTACTTGAATAACAAAATCGGGAAAGTAACGATGCCATCTTCCATCAAGAGGAGACTTGTAAGGGATAATTAATTCTTCAGAAGCCCACTTTAATACGCCGGGGTTTTGATCAAAATATACCATACAGTTTCGCTCCCACAAAGAACGATAAATAATGTTAGTCGGATCGCCCTTATACTTTTTAGGAAACTTTGGCTGAAATTTACCTTTATAACTCATAAGGATATGTATAACTATGGCAATTACTTTCGGAAATGGCAATATAAGTTTAGGAGATAATATCAAAGCTATTACTGATGTTGCTGGAAGAACAATAAAATCTAATATACAGTTTGATGGTAATGGTATAAGAATATCTGGGAGAGAACACTTTCTTAGAAAAATTCAGAATAGGGCCCCAAAAGGACAATTAGCTGAATTATATCGAAATCATAAAAAAACATCATCTTTAGTTTTTCCAAGAGATTTAGATGATGAGCATTATATAATCATTAATGCATTAAAAAGAAATAATCAAACTATAAAAAATAGTAAAGGTAAAAAAGAATATCTAACATCTTTTGTTTTACCAATACCAGGCAATCTTCAAGTACAATATCAAGCACAGTATGAAAATCAAAGTTTAGGTGCTATCGGTGCCGCAGCCGCTGGAAGATTAGGAGGGAATACTGCAGGTAGAGGTGTAAAAGATATTATTGGAAAAATCAGTTCTAAAGTATCATCTTTTGGATTAGATTCACAAACAGCTGGAGAACTTGGAGCAATTGGCGCCGCTATAACAGGAGTAGCCGGTGGTGCAAAACTTGCCGGGGGTGTTGGTGCTATATTGGGAGCTGGAGGTATTGATAATGTTTTTGCGGGAGTTATGTTAGAACAAGGACTTGCTATCAATCCACATATGGCTGTTATATTTAAAGGTGTAGACTTCAGAACACACGCATTTGAATATAAGTTTATAGCAAGAAATCAAGCAGAGAGTGATACAATTAAACAGATAATATCAGCATTCTCTCGACATATGCTTCCGGGTAATGCATTAGGAAGTAGAAATGGTAGTGTTGGTTTAGCTTTTGATTACCCAGATGAATTTGAATTGTCTTTTGCTCCAGGGATATCTAGTTATCTTTATCAAATAGGAACTTGTGTTCTTACATCAATGACAGTTAATTATAATGGTGAATCAATTCCAACATTCTTTGAGCAAACAGGTGCACCAGTATCTATTAATATGACTTTATCATTTCAAGAAGTTCAAATTCTCACAAAAGATGGGTTTAATAATCCAGGTGAGACTGAAGTTAATTGGGAACTTCAATCGAAAGTAGCTTTAGCAAAAGCCGATAGTGCGGCTATGACATTGAGCAATGGATTAAATGGTGATGGTTATAGAGGGCCACAATAATGAGTTATTTTTCTAATTTTCCAACAACACTTCACGATTTAAAAGATACTAATGTTAAGACTGAATTAACAAATATATTAAGACGTTTTAAAGTACGCCCTAAAGCAAAAGATACAGTAGCTACTTATTATGATTATATAATGCAAGAAGGTGATCGTCCTGATACTATCGCCGCAAAGTATTATGGTAATGAAAAGTTAGCTTGGTTAATATTACTTTTTAATGATATAATAGATCCATTTTATGATTTACCTTTATACGGACAAAATTTTCCAGATTATATAAAAGTGAAGTATGGTTCAGTTCAAACGGCAAATGCTACAGTAAAACATTATTATAAAATATTAGAAGAAGAGAAGCTTTTAATAGATGGTACCAGATTACCAAGAAGAGAAGTTATATGTGATTTAGCAACATATAATAGTTTAGCAGGTACACCCACATTACGTAGAAGTGAAACAGTATATGAATGGGAAGAAAAACTAAACGAAGATAAGAAAAAATTAAAACTCTTAGATAAAAGATATGTACCAACTTTACTCAAAGAGATAGCATCGGTTCTTAGATAATGGCTAATACTGCCCAAACAGAATATAAATTCGCAGGTGCTATTGAAATAGACAGCATTGATATCATAGATACAGCTGGAGTCGCCTGGAGCTTATTACATCTTCAAGCTGAGACAAACATCTATCAAGATTTATTTAAACCTTTTATGAAAATAGAAATTGCTGTAAGTGATTCTGCTGGACTCATTAACGAACTTAATGGTGGACTTAAAGGTGGTGAATTAATATATTGTTCTTTTAAAACATCTGATCCAGAATTAGAATTTGTTAAGTTATGTTTTATGGTAAATAGTGTTTCTAGTAGAGTTAGACATAACGAAGGTAATGAAAAATATATGATAGAAGGCTTTTCAGTAGAATACTTTTCTACTATTGATAAAAAGATTTCTAAAGCTTTTGGAGGAACTTCTGGTAAACCAATACATCAAATAGTAAATTCAGTATTCACTCAGTATATTTTATCACCAGAAATTAAAAGTATTTACAAAACTTTAGGTGAAAATAAAAGAATATGTGATAAAGAAAGATATCATCTTGTAAAAAGAGACTTGACTTCTGGTTTACATAAATGTATTATACCACAAATGAACCCAATTCAAGCTATACAATATTTGGCATCAGATGCCACTGATGATGACGTTGCATCAAAGTTTTTATTTTATGAAAACTTTAAAGGCTTTAATTTTAAAAGTCTAGCGAAGCTTGTCGCAGAAGAACCAAAGTTTGAAGAATATACTTATTTCCCATCAACACACCCAGTAGAATCCACACCAAAAGATTTAACTCCGTTTTACATTATTGATATGGAAAGAGTTAAAGAAGTAGACGTATTAGAAAATATGACTGATGGTTTGTTTGCCGCTAAAACTATTGAATTAGATCCTCTTAGAAAAAAATTTAAAATAACAAAGTACAAATATGAAGAAGAAGTTGAACGTATGAGTAAACTACAAAAGTCTGCTATAAAAGGTGGTGCAAATGAAGATGCTATACTTCATTTAAAAACTTCTAGACGAGGACACGATACTGATGCAGTATTCTCTAAAGAAGCGCCTTTGTCAAGTAAAAATGTTCTAAAGGATCCAATTAGAGATAGCTATTTGAAACATATAACAAATAATGTATTAAAGATGACTTTGTATGGTAATTCTGAATTAAATGTTGGTGATACTATCTATGCAGAGTTTGCCCAATCTACAACATATGAAGTTGAGGAGGGAGATAAATATACGAGTGGTAAATATTTAATAACAAAGCTTAGACATAAGTTTGCTAAGAATGATTACTATACTTTAATAGAATGTGTCAAGGACACGGGACTAGAATAATGATATTAAACAGAGAAGAATACGAAAATTGGAAAGAGTATCAAGAACTTAACGAAAAATTAATATTATTTAATAATGGTAAAAGATATGGACAAATTGTTTTCATGGCTGGTGGTGCTGGTTCGGGTAAAGGTTTTGCGATACAAAATTTCATGGAGAAAGAAAAATATAAAGTACGAGATGTTGATGAGTGGAAGAAGGCTCTTATCAAACTTGCGAAAATAAAAGATAGTAATTCAGAATTAGCAAAACTGAATCTAAGAAATCCTGATGATGTATTTAAGTTACATACAATTGTAAGAGAAAAGGGTATCAAAGATAAAACTCTTGATATGTTATTAACTGATGCTAGGAAAGAAACTCTACCAAATATACTTTTTGATATTACAATGAAAGATCATTCAGATATAAGTGATGTAGCACCTAAATTAATTGATGCTGGTTATGAAGCTAGAAATATACATTTAGTATGGGTTCTTACAGATTATAAAGTGGCCGCGAAAGCAAACAAACAGAGAGATAGAGTTGTACCAGATGATATTCTTTTTATGTCTCATCAAAAAGCCGCTCAGAATATGTTACAAAGAATTAGATCACAAGCTTTAGGTAGAGGTACAGGTGTTGGTAGAAGATACGTAGATGGACAAATTCATACTATACTTAACAATAGAGATAAAACATCATTCTATCCAAATACAAAAATGCCACTTGTAAAAGACTTTTCATATATTACACTCAAGCGAAGTGGTAAAGGATATGAAAATGATAGAGCAATTATAAAAACATTAATGAGATGGGCATTAGAAAATGCACCATTATCACCAGCTTCACAAAGAAGTTTAAAGAAAAGGTTTGATTTATAATGTTAAAGTTTGCAGAATTTTTAAAAGAAGAAGATGTTAAGATACCTAATAAGGGAGATTTAGCAGAAGTTATTCTGGCTTGTGGTGTAGCCGCTAAATTTAATAATCCTGAAGCTGTAGTTACTAGGACAGCTATCGAAAAAATGTTGGGTAGAGTTTTATCTTCCCGCAAAACTCAATTAGAAAGAGAAGATAAAGTATCGTCAAAGACTACTGTAAAAGTTTCAGATACAATTACTCTTGGTGTCGGTATACGTAAAAGAGAATGGGATTTTATATCAGATAAAAAGAATTGGGATTTAATTGGTTGGCAGTTTGACTCTGTTGCAAAATATTGTAGCACGTATAAAAGACTTAGACGTTATTCTCAAATGTTATATAAGAACAACAAAGAAAATAAGATTGTTGTTGATGCTGATGGACTAACAGATCAGAAAGGTACGAAAGCTGATATCAAAGTTAAGATAGATGGCAAAGTTGTAAATATGCAAATGTCATTGAAAGTTACTGGTGGTGATCAAATTGGACAAATGTCTGGTGTACCATTTGAAAGACAGATAAAACTTTTTGAAGCACTTGGTGTTGATGTATCTTCTGCAAGAAAAAAGTATGAAGAGAAATTAAAAGAAGTTGATATCACATATGCATTTACAAGTAGAGATTTGATTAAGTCTCCACAAGCTAGAAAGATACAAGACGTAGTGAGACAAGCAAATGCATTTGTACATCAAGAGGCCGCTGATAAACTAGAAAAACTTATGCGAAGTAAGAATACTGCATTTATAGAAAAGCTAACTGACTTTCTTAGAAATGCGGCCACTGGTAATGATCCTACAATAGAAGTTGTCAAGTTAAGTACAAAAGGTTTTAAGAGAGCAAAGTTTGGGAAGAAATATGTAGATAATGTAAAAGAAGCTATGAATCATATGAAGGTTGAATATAGAAGAGGTGCTGGTGATCCAGAAACTATTGTGTTTGATCCTAGAGTTGGTAAATCAAATAGTTCTGCCGCTAGATTATTTAAAGTACGAGCAAAAATTATTTACGAATCTAAGAAACGTGGTGGGGAGAAAATATATCCTATTTACGTTAGAAATTTAATAGAGTCAGGCGACTTAATGTTTGACTTAGCAACGGATATGTAATATGACAGAACAATTTTTACAAGAGATTAATAATCCAAAACACGAATCAGAAAAGAATGACGATCCTACTGATGATGTTACAAAAGGAGATTTAAGTGGATGGATAAACAGTTCACCGAAAAAAGAGGAAGAAGATGCTGAACTTCCTAGGAAAGAATGACTTTATATGGTTTTTCGGGGTTGTCGAAGATCGTAATGACCCTATACAACTCGGAAGGGTTAGAGTGCGGGCTCATGGTTGGCACACCGATGATAAGAACGAAATACCTACTGAAAGTTTACCCTGGGCGATTCCGTTACAAAGCATCACATCTGCGGCTGTTAGTGGCAAGGGCACCTCGCCGACGGGTATCCTCGAAGGGACTTGGGTAGTTGGCTTTTTTGCTGATGGAAAAGATGCATCAGAGCCGTATATATTAGGAAGTTTTGCTGGTATACCACAATACTCAGCAGATAGTTCAAGAGGTTTTAATGATCCAAATGGAGTATATCCAAAATATGTTGATGAGAGTGATGTTAATAAACTTGCTCGAGGTATTCCTACTATTAGTTATACTCCTGATAAAAATATTGGAGCACCTCCGGCGTCTTATAAAGCCGAGTACCCCTACAATCACGTTACGGAAACTGAAAGCGGCCATATCATTGAAATAGATGATACTGGTGGTAAAGAAAGAATCCACGTTTTTCATAAATCTGGTACATTTATTGAGATGCAACCAAATGGTGATGTAGTAACACAGCATAAGAATGGTTTTAGAACAGTTACTGGTAACGATAAGCTTCACGTAACAAAAGATTTAGATATTATAGTTGATGGTAATATTAATCTATCATCACGTAAGAATATTAATATTACAGCACTTGGTAATATAGATGCAAGAGCAACTAGAATAGATTTAAATAATGGAACTCCAAGTTTACCTAATGTAGAGTTACTTGATCCTCCTGTTGTATATGAAGAAAATGTAGTTAATATAGAACCCCACGAATTAGATATAGAAGAGGGTGTAGATTATCCAGATAATCCAGAGCAAGTAGAACAAACTGACGGTAAGAATCCAGAAGATGTAAATTATCCAGAAAAAGCACCTGCTACTTGTGGGGCGGCAGATAATCCACAAAGAAATCCAATTGATGTTGCAACAGAATTAATGAATGAAGGTGGTTGGAAAGAAACTGGAAGTAATCCGAAAATTAAATTTCTATGGGACGAAATTGGTTATGATGGTTCTAGATATGCAGATAGAACAGCTTGGTGTGCCGTATTTGCTGGTGCAGTACTTAAAAGATCAGGTAATAAGTATATACAAACAGCATCATCACAAGCATATTCAGGATATGGTACACAAGTAGCTATGGCAGAAGGAGATAAAATCGATTTATCAAATCTCAAGAGAGGTGATATATTGGTATTTCAAAGAGGTGGTGCATCAAAAGGAACTGGACACGTTGCATTTGCCACAGGTGATTATACAGATACGCACATAGGTGTTATTGGGGGAAATCAAAGTAACAGTATAACACAGAAAAGATATAAACTAAGAGGTGGATATTTTTGGAGATTAAGAGCCGTTAGACGAGCAGTTGCTTGTGATGATGGTAGTACAGAACCTCCAACATCTAGTGTATTATAATGCCCGCAGTAGCTAGAAAAGATGGGGTTGATACTGTTGATACAGTTCACGTTGCAACTGGAGATAAAAACACATTAGATAATATAACCTGTGATTTAGCTCCAAAAAAGACTGCAACTCAGATGGGAAGTTCTACTGTTTTTGTAAATGGAACTGGTGTAGTAAGATTAGGTGATAATGTAGCTGTACATACTTTTGCTGGAGTAGGTTGTCCAACACACGCACCTGGGCTAGTTTCTGGTAGTCCAAATGTTTTTGTAGAAGGAAAAGCTTTAGGGAGAAAAAATGATACTTACGGGTGTACGGCCAAGATAATTTCTGGCTCAAGTAATGTATATGCAAATGGATTATAAATAGCATTAAGTTATTATACTACAATAGTATTCTAACAATAAATTGAAACTATGTCAAGAGAAAAATTATGGAATATCATGATAGTTTATTAAATCTTTTCGATACTTATATTGTAGAGAGTGACAAATTTGAAAAGGGCAATAAGTCTGCTGGAACAAGAGCAAGAAAAGCCCTCGCAGAAATTGCCAAGATTTGTACTATGAGAAGAAAAGAAATACAAGAGAAGAAGAATGTCAGAACCTAATCAAGTTATATACAGCGATTTTGATAATTTATTTGTATCAAATCCTATAACTAAACAGTTAAACAAAAAGGTTAATAGAGATGCCGTAAAGCAATCTGTTAAGAATTTAGTATTAACTGATTTCTATGAAAGGCCATTTCAATCAGATATTGGTTGTAATATAAGAGGTTATTTATTCGAACCCTTTACTTCTCATCTTCAAGAACAGATAAAACAAGCAGTAATAAACACAATAGAAAATTATGAACCACGAGCAAATCTAATAGATATATTAGTAGAAGATAGATTAGATTTAAATGGATTGTCTTTAACAATAGCTTTCGAAATTGTTAATGATCCTGAAGCTGTGGTTCTTGATGTATTACTAGAAAGAGTAAGATAACATGGCCGCTAATACATATCTAAAAGTTACAGAAGTAGATTTTGCTGATATAAAATCTAATTTAAAAACTTATTTAAAGTCACAAACTCAATTTAATGATTATGATTTTGATGGCAGTAATATGTCAGTACTATTAGATGTATTAGCATATAATACTCATTACAATGCATTTTATATTAATATGCTTGGCAATGAAATGTTTTTAGATACAGCACAGCAACGAGACAGCGTGGTATCTAGAGCAAAAGAATTAGGTTATCTTACACGTTCAGCCAGAGGTGCAACAGCTAATGTAGGAATAACATTTACTGGTGTTGCAAACAATGTATCTGAATTTACTCTTCCTAAAAATACTTCATTCACAACTTCAATTAATGATAGAACATATACGTATGTCACACCTGAAGCTAATATAATTAAGAACGTAGCAAATACCTTTACACAAGCTATAACAATAACTGAGGGTGCACCACTTCAACATCAATTTACTGTTAGTGATGCAAGTCCAGTTAAATATGTTTTACCCAACGAAAACATAGACACACGTAGTATAAGAGTTACAGTTAAAGAATCAGCATCATCTAATGCAAATACTTCATACACTCAAGCTACAAACATAAGAGAAGTTAATGAAAAATCAGCAGTATATTATTTACAAGAAACACACGACAAACAATACGAAATTTTATTCGGAACTGGTTCATTGGGTAAACCAGTTAAAGATGGTAACATTGTCGTAATAGATTATAGGGTATGTAATGGAACAAAGACAAATGGCGCAAATGTGTTTTCTATTGACAGCATTAGTATTAGTCCAACTTACTCATCTGCTAGCCTTTCTGTAAACACAGTTGCTAGAGGTGGTGTTGAATTAGAAAGTGTTGATAGTATAAAGTTCAATGCACCAAGAAATTATAAGATACAGAACAGAGCCGTTGTTGCTAAAGATTTTGAAAGAATTATTCTTAACGAAAATACAAACATAGCATCGGCAGTTGCATATGGTGGAGAAGACGCCTCTCCTGCAGTTCACGGAAAAGTTTATATAGCAGTTAAACCACAAGGTGAATTAATACCAACTATAACTCTCAAAGATGAAATTAAAAATTCTATTAAAGATAGAACAATGTTGGGAATCGATCCAGTAATAATCGATCCATCTTATCTCTATGTTGTACCAACTATTAATTGTTTTTACGATACATTAAAATCTACAACTTCAACTTCTGCTGTACAAACATTAATTAGAGATGCTATGACATCTTTTTCAAATACTAACTTAGAACAGTTTGGTAAGAAATTAAGATATTCAAGATTTGTTAGAAACTTGGATAATGTAGATGATGCAGTTCTGAATAATGAAGCTACTCTACAAATGCAAAAAAGATTTGTACCAAGTACAACAACAGCATCACTAGTTAATATATTATTCCACAATGCTGTACAGAAAAGTTCTATATCATCAACAGCATTTACATATAATAGTTTCATAGCTTACTTAGATGATGATGGAGTGGGTAATATTAGAGTGTTTAGATATAATTCAGCAAAACAAAAAGTTGCTATTGAGGCTAATGCAGGAACTATTGATTACACAACAGGCGAAATAAAAATTAATAGTTTCGTAGTTACAGCTTATGATGGTATAGAAATTAAAGTAAATGCAGATCCAGTTTCTAAAGATATTGTTCCTGTTAGAGAACAGATTATTATAATATCTACAGAAGACTCGACAATCACAACCACTGGTGAGGTTGGTGATTAATGGCTCTTACTGAAAAACTATCAACACTCGTAGAACGTCAATTTCCAGCTTTCTATAAAGAAGAAGGCCCGAATTTTCTTGCTTTCGTTAAAGCTTACTATGAGTATATGGAACAATCTGGTAAAGCAGAAGATGTTGTACGTAGTTTATCAGACTATAAAGATATTGATAAAACAATAGATTCTTATATTCAATATTTTCGTTCAGAATTAATGCCAGAAATTCCGAATGATGCTCTTGCAGATAAAAAATTACTAGCAAAAAGAATTAAAGATTTATATTCAACTAAAGGGACCATAGAGTCTTATAAGTTATTATTCAGGATATTATACAATGAAGATGTTGAGATTTCTTTTCCAGCCGATCAAATGCTTAAAGTTTCTGATGGAGATTTCAAGATTGATCGTTATCTTACTACTCATCACGATCCTAAAGCATATTCTCTCATTGGGAAAACTATTAAAGGTACAGACTCACAAGCTGAAGCCTTGGTTGAAGATGTAAGAAGAGTTGTTGCTAAGGGACGTGATATAGATCAGATACTAGTTTCAAATATAAAAGGTATTTTTAGTAACGTAGAAACTATTAAGATAAAAGGACAAGATACGGGTTATACTCCTATTGTAGAAGCAGGAGTAAAAAGTATTAGTATTGTTTCTCAAGGTGGTGAATATAGGCCTGGTGACGTTATTCAAATGATTTCATCTAAGTCAGGAGATTTCGGTAAAGTTGTTATTAATGATGTTACAGATTTGGGTGGACAATTAGCTTTCGAACTAAAAGATGGTGGATCAGGATATCAATCAGAATCAGATGGGACAACTATCGAATATATTGGAGGAGATGGAGATTCACCTGCATCTTTTCAAGTTAAATCGGGTGATATCACAGACACTTTTGCTTTAAGTCAAAATAGTAATAAGTTTGGTTCAAATACAATGTTCGGTGCATCAGCACCTAGAATACAATACAGAGATACTTCTCACGGTATAATGAACAACCACGCTAATACTGTTTTAGGTGCTCCAGATTTTGGTTTCAGAGAAGCTGGAGAAGATTTGGGTAATAATGATTATAGAACAAATGCAAATGCAGTAATCGTTTTAGCGAACACGGCAAATCCAGGGGTTGTTGTTGGAGATAAATTATATGGTGTAACTTCTCAAGCAAACGCAGTAGTTAAAGCTATAAGAAGAGTATACAATGCCACATCAGATGATGTAGTTCTTGCAGTTGATACTTATAAAAATTTTCAAGTTAATGAAAAAATTAATAAAACAACTAAAGTTGGAGTTACAGTCGGTACAGTCAAGACAAATGGCTTCTATGCCAATACAATCGGCTATCACGTATTAAAAATAGCTAATACTGATGGTAGTACTGTTTCTGTTAATGATGAATTAGTGGGTGCAGTTTCGGGTGCATTTGGAGTTATCAAAAAAGTAAATCTTGTATCAAGTGGAGATGAATACGATAGTGATGGTGTTGGTGGAAATGATAGAAAGATTTTAACATTAACTGTCACAGCAAATACGACAGCAAATGTTTCAAGTCAATTTGATGCTGGACCAATGAAAGCTTTTATTCAGAATGAAGGTATAAGAAAAGTTGGTAGTGGAACAAATATTGCTAATGTTGTTTTTGATACAGCTAATACATTAATAGAAAATGTGCATACAAAACTATCAGATTCTTTAGTGTTTGTCAATGGTGCAATTGGAACAATAGCTAGATTATCAAATAGAATTGGTGGTTCTGGATTTTCTGCAAATCCAAATGTTGTTTTGAAAAATAGAAACGTATCATCTTTGGGAATAGGTGAAGCATATTTAACGATACAATCTACTGTAGCAAATTGGGGAACTGGTAATTCTCAAGTAACAATTTTAGATACGAATGATAGAATAGAACAAACTTCAACAGGCTCTACAGCTAATATAATGAAAGTAGTAAATAACTTTCAACATTCTAATGGTGTATATGAAACTGAAGTAAGAGTTTGGCAAGATCAGTTACAGAGAAGTCCTGGTAATAGAAACTGGAGTAATAATGCCACGACTGCACTTAAAATTTATAATGATGCATCTCAAAGTTCTTTAAAAGGAACTGGTTCTGGTAAAATAATAAAAGTTCAAGATGAAGGTATTTTAGGAGACAATGCAGTAGTTAACGGAGTTGTTGGTGCAAATGGAACAGTTAAGTCTGCAAGAGTTTTAGATTCTGGATTTTCTTATAAGCAAGGTGAATTAGTTACGTTAGCAAGTTCAGGAAGATTAAATGCCATACAAGCAACTGGTACACTTACACTTGGACACGTTGCAAACTCTGAAGGATATTATGCATCAACTAGAGGACAAGTTTCTTCTTCAAGAGGTTATATACAAGATAGTAATTTCTATCAAGAATTTTCTTATGAGATATCAGCACCGATAGCCTTAACAAGATATAAAGATATTGCTCTTAGACTTATTCACCCAGGGGGACAGAAGTTTTTTGGTAAGTTCAAAACTTCAACTAACGCAATGAGCCAATCTGTTACTTCTTCACTAGTACGTACAAGAAAGAAGGGTACTGGTACTGTAGCAATAACAAACAATTCAAATACAGTTACAGGAACATCTACAGCTTTTACTTCTCAATTTGCAAATGGAGATACAATAATAATCGAAACAGGTGAGAGTGTCTTTTATAAAGCAGTTATAAATAAAGTAAATAGTGCAACGAGTGCCAATTTAAATGTTAATTGGAATCTCGGTAATATAAGTACTGCAAACGTACATTATTTCACAGGAACGGTAACCTAATGTCATCTTATGCAAGTAAAGAAATGAATATTATGGGAGCGAAAGCTTTCATAGAATCTTTAAAAAGAACAGATGGTAGAGCATCAAAAAACTCTACAATTTTATATGCTGTTTTAGGTAAATCAAATGACTGGCCTAATGAACCAACTGCTGATACTGCCACAGAAACTATCTATGATAAACATTATAAAATGTGGAAAGAAGCAGTCGCGGCCAAAAAGATTTCTGTTACTGATGTCAGTCACGTAATACCAAGAGTTGATTGGGAGATTAATACAGTTTATCCAATGTATAAGCATACTAATACAGGTTTATATGAACAATCTTTCTATGTTCTTACAGATCAAATGAACGTATACAAATGTTTGTATAATAAGAAAGGTGCCCAGTCAACAGTTAAGCCAACTAGTTTTGCGACACAACCTTTTTCAACTTCTGATGGTTATACTTGGAAGTATATGTATACTATTAGTTTAGGACAAGCAAATAAATTTTTAACAGCATCACATATGCCAGTTCAAACACTAATAGCAAGTGATGGTTCTTCTGAACAAGTAAATCAATTAGCAGTTCAAAATGCTTCTGTTAATGGTGCGATACACGTAGTAGAAACAAATAATGTTGGTGCTAGTTATGAAATGGTACCAAGTACTGCTGTTATTGGTGCAACTGTAAATACAATTCAGTTAGCATCAGGTAATCCATCAACTGTTGATAATTATTACAATGGCGATTCAGTTTATATACAATCTGGTACTGGAGTAGGACAATTAAGAAGAATAGTTAATTACGCAGGAACAACAAGAACACTAACAACTAACACGAATTTCACCACTACACCCTTCACAGATTCAGTTGTCATGATTTCTCCAACAGTTAATATAGTTGGAGATGGCGTTGGGGCATTAGCTTATTCATTAGTTAATACAAATGGAAATATATCTAATGTTAATGTTATAGCTGTGGGTTCTAAGTATTCAAGAGCAAAAGTTTATATCTCATCTAATACTACTCACGGTACTGGTGCAACAGCAAATGCAATTATATCTCCAATTGGTGGCCACGGTAAAGATGCTATAAGAGAATTGGGTGGAAATAAAATATGTTTAAATGCTCAGTTTAAAGGAAGTCGTGGTACTTCTTCAACTGGCGCTGGATATATTCCAGCTAATACTCAGTTCAGAACAGTTGGTATTTTAAAAGATCCAATATTAAAAGTTAATTCGAATAATGCTATTATGACAGAGGCAATTGCTAATACGTCTAATAGTGCTGATACATTAAGATTGACAACTAGATTGAATATTTCATATCAGCAAATAATAAACAATATACCACAAAATCAATTTACAGTAAATGATGAAATTACAAATGAAAGATTAAGACTTAGAGCAGAAGCAGGTAACATTGGATATATTACTCAATTGAACGCCTCTGCTAGAAGAAGTGCCTCAGTTGCACAAGCATCAACTGGAGCAAATGGTACAATCGTTTTTATTAAAGATGATGAGACAACCTCTGATGTATCGTTCTTTAATATCTATCTAAATAATGTAGATAGTTATGGTACTTTTGTACCTTTCACAAAGAACGATCAGTTATTAAAAAGAGGAGATTCCACAATTAGAGCAACAGTATCAGCTATTGCAGGTCCAGAGGCGAACACATACTCTGGAGAATTTATTCATGTTGAGAATTTTCAAAAAGTTACAAGAGCAGTTGATCAGACTGAAGACATAAAAGTTATACTAGATTTTTAAAGGTAAAGTAGATGGCACTAGAAACAAATTTAAATCAAAGCCCATATTTTGATGACTTTGACGAAACAAAAAACTTCAATAGAGTTTTGTTTCGCCCTGGTTATGCAGTACAGGCAAGGGAACTGACACAGCTTCAGACAATTCTTCAAAATCAAATAGAGAGATTTGGTAATGAAATATTGGTAGACGGAACAATCGTTACTGGTGCGGCTTTAAAAATAGAAAGAATAGAATACGTAAAACTAAGAGATAAAGATGCTAATAACCGAGTGCTATTATTAACAGACTTTTATTCTGGTGGAGTAGTTGCAAACGCAGTTATTTCAGGTGCAACTTCTGGTATGACAGCACAGTTGATTGATGTTGCTGAAGGCTCTGAATCAAATTCTCCAAATTATCTAACTCTTTTTGTTAAGTATACAAATTCTGGTACAAATAACACTACTAAAGCTTTTGCAGACAATGAAGTCATAACTTTAAGAAATCGTACTGGTAACGCTTATATCGTTGCTGGTAATACGATTACGAGCAGTTCTTCCGGATTAGGGACAAGAGCAACAGTTGGTGATGGAGTAATATATCACAAAGGACATTTTGTTAGAGTTACTTCACAGAGTCATATCGTTGATAAGTACTCAACAAGCCCAAGTAAGAAAGTTGGATTTCAAACAGTTGAAAGCACAGTCGATTCAAACGCAGATAGTTCTCTCTTAGACAACGCAAGTGGATCAACAAACTTTGCGGCCCCTGGTGCTACCCGATTAAAACTTCTTCCAACATTGGCAAGTCGTGCAACAGCTACAGCGAATACAGATACATTCTTCACAGTTGTAGAGTTGAAAGATGGTGAAGTAATAAGAAATGTAAAAGATACTGTATACTCAGATATCGGTAAACATATATCAATGAAGATGCACGAAGCTCACGGTAACTATGCAGTAGAACCTTTTACTGTTCGTATACGTGAACACTTAAAAGAAACAACAAACTTAGGAAGATATAATACTGCACAAGGTGGTAATGCAAATAAATTAATAGCTGAAGTAGATAAAGGTATGGGATATGTAAATGGACAGAAAGTTCATTTGATTAATCCAACACCAATTGAGTTTGACAAAGCTACAGACTTTGCAACTAAAGATGCTAGAGTTTTATCACAAAGTTTTGGTAACTATGTTATATGTAAAGAGTGTGTTGGTGGTTGGGACTTTCAAGGACTTAGAGAAGTATCACTTAGAGATGCGGCACAACTCGGAATATCACAAGTAAATTTTGGTGATCAAGCTGTTAGAGGTAATGAAATCGGAACGTGTAAAGTAAGAGGTTTTAATTATCATTCTGGAACTTCTGGTACTCCAACTGGACAATTTAAAATATATATCTTTGATATCAAGATGAATGCTGGTAAATCTTTTAGTAGTGTACGTTCACTATTTGAAGTTAACTCTACTCATAACTCAATGGCTGATATTGTTACTTCTTCAGCTTATGGTACAACTTCTGCAAGAATAGAAGAATCAAGTAAAAATAATTTAGTGTTACCATTTAGTTTCTTGGGTACAAAGACACTTAAAGATTCATCTAATAACGTAGATACACAATTCGTTTACAGAACAGAAAAATCAGTTACATTTTCACCCGGTTCTGGTACATCTTTAGCCGCTACAGTTTCAGCAAACTCTGCCCACGCTGGTGGTACTGAAACTATGAATGAAACTGGTACTTTAACTTCTGATCAAGAAAGACAAGTTATTGTAGTTTCAAAAGCAACAGCCCATTCTGCCGCAAGAAAAGGACACATTGTTTCTGTTGTAGGTACAGCAGTTACTGGTGGCGGAACTCAGTTTTTACAAACATATCAAGCTGGTGATGTAATAAGAATTAAAGATGGTTCTAATAACTATATTCACAGAATTTCAACAGTTAATAGTGATACATTACTTACACTAGCAAACACTCAACCAGTTACAAGAACGGGACTAAATGCGGCCGCAGGCGTATCACACAATAATGTATTTCCAAAAGGTTACATCTTTGATATGGATGCCAACGGTGCTATAACATCTACATCTTCACAACATAACATTAACTTACAACAAGCAAATGTGGCAAGTAGTTTTGCGGCATCTGTTTACTTTAATGTTCTACGTTCAAGTGCTGTACAATCTGCAAAAACTGTTCGTAAGAGTCAGTATGTAACAATCACTACAAATAATCATAGTGCCACAAATGTAGGCCCTTGGAGTTTAGGTGTTTCAGATGCATATAAACTAGAAGCTGTTTATATGGGTAGCGATCAAACAGCAGTTACAGTTAATGATACAAATGTTACATCTCATTTTACTATTGACACTGGACAAAAAGATGATATGTATGACACTTCTAAACTTATTAAGAAACCTACAAGTTCCCTCAATATAACAAGTAAAGCACTACTTGTCAAGTTTTCTTTTTTCGAAAGAAATTATTCGCAAGGAATTGGTTTCTTATCAGTAGACTCTTATCCTGTAAATGATAGCACCACTTCATCTACTTCAATTAAAACTTGGGAAATACCAAGCTTTACTTCACCCTCAACAGGTAAAGTTATAGAATTAAGAGATGCAGTAGATTTCAGGCCTTTTAAAGCGAACACTTGTAATCCAACAACAACGGCAACACTTGCTGGTACACCTACAAATCCAGCGGCTTCTACAGCTTTTGCTATGGACGGAGATGGTTCTTTTATGATGTCTCCAGGTGAAAACTTTCAAGCTGATGTTCAGCACTATCTACCAAGAAAAGATAGAATTATTATCACAGAAGAAGGTAAAGTCGAAGTTATTAAGGGAACACCTGGAGTTACTCCAAGATTACCAGAAGAAAAAGCAAACTCTATGACAATCGGTGCGTTAGACATTCCTGTTTTTCCATCATTGTCTACTAAAGTAGCAAGAGATAATGACAAGCACAAGTATGGTGTTAAACTAACTCTTGATAATAACAGACGTTATACTATGAAAGATTTAAGAGGACTTGATGATAGAATTAGAAATACTGAATACTATTCTTCATTAAATGCTCTTGAAGCCTCTGTAAAGAATAAGCAGTTATTTAACTCTTCTGGTTTTGATAGATTTAAAAATGGTTTCTTTGTAGAAAACTTTGACGGACATAATCTATCTGATTCAACAAAAGTTGGATATAGAGCCGCTATCGATAGAAATAATAACGTACTACGTCCTTTCTATAAGAGAAGAGACTTAACTTTAGAAAAAGATAAAACTTTTACATCATCTAATATCACTAAAACTGGTGATTTAGTTACTCTAGGATATTCACACGTTTCATTCATCAATCAGAATAAGGCGAGTAAAGCTAGAAATCCTGTTCAAGAATTGACATTTAATTGGCAAGGTGTTATGACACTCAGCCCATCAATGGACAATACTCCAGATATAACATCACTACCTGATATTCAAATGGACTTTTCTGGTATCTATGAATCATTTCAACAATTAGCAGAGCATACTGGTTTTACTGGTACAGATTGGGGAACTTGGATTAATACTCAAGATCCACCTCGATTAGTTGGTGGTACTTGGGGTGATACACAGCAAGGACAAGGTGGCTGGTGGAACTTGACAATGCAACAGCAACAGCAAGATCAAATCAGATCAGGTATACAAACTACTATTGCCGCTTCAACTCAGACTTTTGATATTGGTAATTACGTACAAGAAGTTAGTGTACGTGAATATATGAGATCAAGACTAATATCTTTTACTGCACATGGTATGAAACCAAGCACAAGAGTTTATCCATACTTTGATGATGAACTAGTTAATGATTTTACTACTCCAACTAATTCTGCTGGAGCGAATACTGCCGCTGAAGGTAGTAATTTAACTACAGATGCGGCTGGTTCTATATATGGTAAGTTCCGTATCCCTGATACAGAAGAGATGAAGTTTAGAGTTGGTACAAGAAGATTTAAATTACAAGATGTTGCGAACACACAGATAGCAACAGACTTAGTAACAACTTCTTCATTTTCTGACTATACAAGTATTCCATTAAATATAACACAAAGAGGGGCATCAGCACAATTAGTTATCCCTCAAGTTGTTACAGAAAATGTTACTGAAACAAGAATTGATACTACAAATGTTGTAGTAGATAGTCAATGGAATAACTACGATCCACTTGCACAAACTTTCTCTGTTAATGAAGAACAATCTGCTGGTGTGTTTATCACTAAAATAGATTTATTCTTTTATAAGAAAGCCGCTTCATTACCTATCACAGTTCAAATACGTGAAGTAGAAAATGGGCTTCCAACAAAAACAGTTTTACCATATGGTACAAAAACATTGTTTCCTGCGGCGATTAACGTAAGTACAACTTCTGCGGCCACAGCTACAACATTTACTTTTGACTCACCAATATTCTTAAAGAATTATAAAGATTATTGTGTAGTATTAATGCCAGCTGGTAATTCAGAAGAGTATGCTGTATGGTGTGCTAAGATGGGTGCTAAAGATATTAACACTAATGAGTTAATTGATAAGCAACCTGCAACTGGTATATTAATGACTTCAGCTAATGATAAAACTTGGAGTCCTATTCAATCTGAAGATTTAAAATTCAAACTTTGGAGAGCAGAGTTTAATACAGCACAAGGTACACTTTATCTAGAAAATCCAGATCACGATTTCTTTAACTATGATAATCCTACTGGCTCTTTTAATCCAGGGGAAAAGATTAGAGCAGAATCAGTTATTACAATTTCTAACAATGCTACGATACCAGTGGGTGGAGTATTAAGAACAAATGCAACATCTGGCACAAATTTTGCAAATGGTACTGTAAGACAAATAGTTAGAAATAACGTAGCTGGAAGATGTACACTTAAAGTAGATGCATTTGGAGATTTTCCAACTTCTGCTTCATCAAATACAAATAATGTGCTATTAAATGGTACTTGGGTGGGTAATACTACGGCATTTACTGCAAATACAAATAATGGTTTTCTAGAATTTAATGATACTTTAAATGCTAAGATGACTATTAATACTTCTACTTGGGCAACTACAGCTAATGGTTGGATTAGAGGACAAGTAAGTGGTGCTACAGCAAGAGTTACAAGTGCTGAAAATATTATTAATAATGTTCTTGTTCCAAAAGTTCCTGTTATAAACTATGCAAACACTTCTACAACTTGGAGTGTAAGAACGACTACTAGTGGTGGTGTTATAAATGGTAATTGGAGTAATCTAGAACAAGAGATTGAAAATCCCTTCACAGATAATGAAAAGAAAATATTCAGTAAGATGAATGAAAGTGCATTATCGGCTGTTAATGGTTCGAAGAAGACATTAGTTGTTAAAGGATTATTTAACACAAGTGATTCCAAAATGTCACCAGTTGCTGACTTATCCAGAGCAAATGTATATTCATTAGAAAACGTAATTAATAATAGTTCAAGTAATGAAGATACAAAAGAAGTGGGTGGAGCAGTTACAAGATATTTCTCAAAACCAATTGAATTAGCTGACGGACAAGATGCTGAAGATATGACAGTATACTTAACAGCTTATAAACCATCTGGTACTGATATTAAAGTATATGCTCAATTAAAATCAGCAGATGATGGTGAAAGTTTAAATGATAAAGATTATACTTTATTGACACAAGTTACACCTTCAACTACTATATCTGATAGTGTAAACACTTCTGACTTTAAAGAATTTGAATATGGATTGTCAGCAAATACTGATGGACAACACTTCTTAGGTACTAATAATGATAATCAGGCAAGACTAAATAGTGCTGATAGTAATATTGTTTCATATAGAACATCTAGTGGTAGTATTTACAAGACTTATAAAACTTTCGCTTTTAAGATAGTATTTACATCTACATCAACATCTAGTGTTCCGATGATTAAAGATTTGAGAAGTATCGCATTACAGGTATAAGATGAATGTATCAAAAAATAGAGAATAATGAAACTTTAATTAGGGATAATAAAAATAGTGCTGTTTTAGAAACTGATTTGAATAGTTTACAATTGTATAGAAAAAGAAGAGAACAGGCTCAACAAAAAGATAAAGAGATAGAAAAAATGAAATCCGAAATAACAGAACTAAAGTCTCTTGTCCAACAATTGATTAACAAAGAAGGTTAGAGATGACTGTAGCAGTAGCAAATACAAATCTTGTAGATAGTTTTAATACTTGGAGACTTAATACAAATCTAGCCGCAACAGTTTTAAGTAACAACGTAGTCACAGTTACTAGAGCAGGTTCTGCGGCAAGAGGTGGAACAGCACGTGGTGATGGACATATTAAGGGTAAATGGAGTGCTAATGATTTAAGAGCAAGTATTATTAGAGGTGGTAATACATCAAGTATCAGTAATATAACGATTACTTCAAACACAACTATTAATGCAAGAACATTAACAGTATCAGCGAATACAGAATTTACTGGTAATGTAAACTTCACAACATCATCATCAGATAGAATTATACTTGGAGACATATCAAGAATAAGAGCAACTGGTGGTTCTTCAGGACAATTATTAAGAAAAACTGGCTCTGATCAAATTACTGCTGTTTCTCTCAGTTTGAGAAATATGCAAGATTTATCTTCTAATTCCGCACACTTAATTTTATCTTCATCAAATACAGGTTTTTCTCAAGAGTTAAACACACCTGATCTTAGATTTTCCGCAGGAACAGCTGGAGCAGATAAGTTTAGAATATATGGAGATGGTGATTCTACTGCTGGTGACTCAGATTTATTAATGCAACTTGTAAGTACTGATGGTGATAGTAACTTCAAGATTATGAATAACTCTAATACTGTTATGCATACATTTAGTGCAGATGGTTCGGGTGCCCACGTCGGAAGACTTACTGTACAAGGACTAACAACAAATGGTTCTCTTCTTCCATCAGGCTCATTAGACATAGGAAGTTCTAGTGCAAAATGGAATGATTTACATCTTGATGGTGTTGCAAGTATTGATACTATAGCTTTGGGAACTTCAGCTGGATTAGGATTTTCAAGTCATATTTTACCAACTTCAGATAATGCAAGAGATATTGGTTCTTCAACTTATGAATGGAGAAATCTTTACATAGATGGTATTGCTAAAGTCGATACGTTGACAGTTGATGATAATGCCACAATCGCAGGTACATTAGGAATAACAGGTGATTTAACTGTACAGAATTTTAGTGCTGAAGGTAATGTAGATTTAGGTAATGCAACATCAGATACGATAACAGCAACTGGACAATTTGACTCAGATTTAATACCAGCTACAGATGATGCAAAAGATTTAGGTTCTTCTACAAAAGAATGGAGAAATCTATACGTAGATGGTGTTGGAAACATAGATGAGTTAGCTGTAGGTGTAGCATCAGGACAAGGCGTTTCAACTTCACTCATACCAAAAACAAATGGAGCAGGAAGTTTAGGTTCATCTTCTAGAGAATGGACTAATTTATATATTGATGGTGTAGCAAAAATAGATGACTTGACTGTAGATAATAACGCTACTGTGGCTGGTACACTCGGAATAACGGGTGTAACCACTGTTGGAACATTAAATGCTACGGCCATCACAGCTTCGGGAACGACAGCAGTAAATGGTTTGACAGCTACTACAGTTACAGCAAATAGTGCCGTAGATTTAAATGCAACTCTTAATGTAGATGGAAACACAACATTAAATGGAGTGACAGCAACAACAGTTACTGCCAACGGAGCTGTCGATTTAAAATCTACATTAAATGTTGATGGTAATACTACAATGAAAGGTAATGTCGGACTAGGTGATAATAGTAGTGATGTTATCACAGCAACAGGAACTTTTGGTGGTACTGCAAACTTTACAAACTTAACAACATCTGGTAATATGGATATCGGAGATGGTTCTTCTGATACTCTTACAATTACAGCATCAGTAGACTCTTCTGTTTTACCGACAGGTACAGTAAATCTGGGAGCTAATGGTTCTAGATGGGCTAGTGTTTATGCGACAGACATAGTTGCTAACAATATTACATTAGGTGTATCTGGACAAGGAGCAGGAAATTCTTTAACTGTTTATGGTAACTTAACAGTAACTGGCTCATCAACAATACCTAGTGGTGGTACAATTTCTGCTCCAGCAGGAACATATACAAATCTGACAGCAACAGGAACATTTGCGAGTAATGGTAGTACTGATTTAGGTAATGGAGCATCAGATACAATATCTATGATTGGTGTTGTAGACACAGATATTATCCCAACTGGTACAAGATCATTGGGAAGTACAAGTGCGCCATGGGAAAAGTTATGGGTAAATGACTTAGACATAGCAGATGATTTAGTAGTTGATGATGATCTATCTGTTGGTGGAGATGCAGGGGTTACTGGTACTGCAACAGTAGGTATTCTCGCAGTATCTGGTGCATCAACTCTAAATGGTGATGTTGACTTTGATGGCGCCATAACAAGAGATGGTGGAACAGTTCTGTTTGATACAAACGGAGTTCTAAATGCCGCTGGTTCGATTGCCACTGGAGCAATTACTGTTGGAATGTTAGCAGATGCTAATGCTAATCATAGTGCAAGTCAAACAATTGGTAGTGCAACAGCAGTTCCTATTATTACTTATGATAAAAAAGGAAGAATTACTAAAACTTCAACAACAGCAGTTGCAGGTGTTTCTAACTTTGCTTATGACGCCACGAATAAAAGATTTAGGATTACAACACAATCTGGTGCAAACTTTGATGCAACTATAGCCTCTGGATCAATTACATCTACACAGTTAGATACAATTTCAGGACTATCAGCACAACAATATGGTAGTGCAACAGCTATTCCAAGAATAACAGTAGATGCTAAGGGACGTGTAACAGCCGCTAGTACAATCGCAGTTGCTGGTGTTTCTGGTACAACATATACTTCTTCTAATAATAATCTTAGAGTTTCTACAGCAGATGGTAAAACATACGACTCTACTATTGCCGCGGCTTCTGCTACTGTAAAAGGTGTTGCATCTTTTGACAGTGGAGATTTTGCTGTAAGTTCAGGTGCTGTAACACTTAAAGATGCTACAACTGGAGCCGTACTCGCAATAGCCGGTACTGCCAATGAAGTTGATGTTTCTCGTTCAAACGGAACAGTCACAGTCGGTATGCCCACAGATGTGACAGTCGCAGGACAATTAAATGTTGGTGAAAACATTGTAGTATCTGGTAATCTAACAGTAGCAGGTACAACAACTACAGTTAATTCAACAACAGTATCAATCGCAGATCCAATCTTTGAAATGGGTGCTGATGGTTCAGATGATAATCTAGATCGTGGTATCATAATGAAGTATCACAATGGTTCTGCGGCAAAGAAAGCCTTTATGGGCTATGACGATAGTACTTCTAAATTTGTAATGATTGCAGATGCTACTGATACTTCATCAGTAATTTCTGGTTCAGCATCTACTCTCGTTGCAAACATAGAAGGTAATATTACTGGTAATGTTACAGGAAATGTAGGTGGTAATGTAACTGGTAATATTACATCTTCTGGAACAAGTGCGTTTAGTGGTACTCTAAATTTAAATGGTGCAACAGTTCAAAATGCCTCATTCAATCTTACTGGAGCTTTGACTGGTAACGCAAGTACAGCCACAACATTACAAACTGCTAGAAATATTGGTGGTGTAAGCTTTAATGGTTCTCAGAATATCAATCTTCCTGGTGTTAATGCAACAGGTAATCAAGCTACAACAGGTAATGCCGCGACAGCTACAAAACTTGCGGCTACAAAAACAATTGGTGGAGCGGCATTTGATGGTTCTGCTAATATAGATGTTAAAGTAAAAACAACATCTGAGCAGAGTTCAACTTCAGCACAATATCTAACATTTGTTTCAAGTTCGACAACAACCGCTGTACAAGATATTAAAGAGTCTTCAAATTTAACATTTACTCCTTCTACTGGAGTTCTACTTACACCTAAGTTAAAAGCTACAACAGAAGTTAATACAGCAAAAGTAGTAAGAGCAGATACTGGTGCAGACTTAATCTATCCAGTTTCAGGTGCTAAGGGATATGAATTTAAAGGTAATGCGAATAGTGCCACACAACTCGCAACAGGTACTACATTCTCATTAGATGGAGTTATAACAGGAAGTATTGGTTATGATGGTACTCAAGCTACTAGAGTAATTAATACAGTTTATAAAAATGGTGGTGGAACAAAGATATCTGAAGCTGATATAAATAATAATAGTGTTAGTGCGGCACATTTAAAAGCAGATTCAGTTGAGACTTCTAGAATAGTAAACTTGAATGTTACGACAGCAAAACTTGCCGCTACAGCAGTAACAGAAGCTAAAATAGGTGCTGGTGCCGTATCTCAAGCTAAATTAAAATCAGCAGTAACTTTACAAATATTAGATGCTTCTGGAAGTGCATTGAAAACTCTAGTCGGCCCAGGCGCTTAGATAGGAAATATATAATGGCAGTTAGAACACCCTTAAAAGTCGGTACTAACAACAATCCCCAACAAATGTCTTCAGCAGAAATAGCCGCGGTACAGGCATATTGTCAGTATCTTTATTTCGAAAAATGGAATAGATTTAATGGTGGTGTACAATTAGTAATTGATTATAGATCAAACAAAAACAAAGCAGGTAGAGTTGGACAGAGTGCATTAAGCACACTTCATTCTAGATACAATGTAAGAAATGCTTTAACAGATTCTTATAGATTAGCTGGAACAACTAATCATTCAAATGGTGGCCAAGATTTAGATGCTGGTAATAATTTTGCTTCTGTTAGTGATAATTCTTCTATTCAAACTTGGGCAAGTAATGATTTTTTATATCAAATAACAGATGACGTAACATCACAACCCCACGCAACTCTATCTCACGTTGCAAATAATTGGACATATCCATTATATTATGATAGTGGTAATCTTAGAGCCATGAGTAGTGGTGATATGTACGATACATTTATTTATCCAGCTATTACTGGTTCAGGTTCAAGTGTAAACAGTTTAGCTGGTAATGGTAATTTTTATACAGTATCCGATAGTGGTAATGCACCATCAGGATATATTACCGCTCCAATTTTTGATGCTATAGAAGGAGATAATAAAGTACAGACTAATTTAGGAAATGTTAGTGGTGGTGATTATCAGGGACACGTTTCAGGTGGAACAGGTGGAACACAGTTTGCTGGTGGTTCAGGTGCTTATGGTTCTAATCATTCAATTGATACTAAATCATATGGCCATTATAGTGGTTCTGGATGGTATCCCCAAATTTTTATTGATAAATATATGGCAATAGCTGGTGATTTAAATCCTTGGGATACTAG